>Ga0209500_10000212_pt1 | contig 52720 bp, 84 predicted proteins | sample S_140212_EF_Meta_FD_187323 | JGI IMG/M metagenome (GOLD analysis project Ga0209500, IMG submission 187323) | Freshwater microbial communities from Lake Simoncouche, Canada to study carbon cycling - S_140212_EF_MetaG (SPAdes) (version 2) | ecosystem: Environmental > Aquatic > Freshwater > Lake ... | reverse complement strand
GTCTGCACGTTCAGGTATTGACTACAAATTTACCATGCGTATTGAAGTGCTCGATGGTGGTAATGGTGCGTTGGTACCAAACACACTAGAGACATTTGAACTCTACGGTTGCTTTGTTCAAAACGCAGATTACGGTGATGCCAACTACTCAACCAATGAGCATATGACTGTGGCCCTATCTATTGTCTATGATAACTTGGCACAGTTTGCAGCTGGTGCAGCATCCGTAAGCCCAATTGGTGGAATTGGCGCAGCAGTAGGCAGAACTATTGGTGCAGCTACTACAGGTGCTTCTACAGCACAGGGTTAATAATATCCTCATCCAAAGCCCGACTAATAATCGGGCTTTTTTTGTGGCATAAATATTTGTATGGCAAATAAATTCACAAGATATCTATCAGATTTTGGTTCCGGATTGATCGAAGGGTTAACTAAACCCAAAGGTCAAATGGCGGACTATCGTCACGCTACTAGATTATTTGTAGACAATGGCCTGCGACTATCTCCTAAGACTAAATTTTTGTTTTATGTGAGATTTGAGTTCGACAACACTGTTAGAGGCATGAGTCAGTTCACTGCCAAACATCAAAACGAAGCAGGTCTATTGGTAAAATCTGTGGACCTACCAAAATTTAATTTTGATTCTGTGATAAAGAATCAATACAATCGGAAAAAAATCCTATACAAGCAGATCAATTATGATCCTGTAAACATCACTATGCATGACGACAGCAATGCAGTGATCAATGCCATGTGGGCTCTGTATTATGGATATTACATAGCAGACAGACATTTACCCGATGCTGCATATGGTGCCACACATCTAAGAGCAACCAGCACTCCTCAGGATAATTTTAACTACGGCATGGACAACAAGATATCTCCTCCTTTTTTCAAGTCAGTGACTATCTATACCATGAGCCGACGAAGATTTGTAGGATACACCCTAGTCAATCCCAGGATCAAATCATGGAATCACGGTGATATGAATTATTCTGCATCTGAATTTAATGAAAGTTCTATGACGTTAGAATACGAAGCGGTAAAATACACCACAGGTAATGTATCAGTAGGAACTCCTAAAGGGTTCGCAACTCTGCACTACGATACTGTGCCAAGTCCACTGAGTGTGGCAGGAGGTGGCGTTGCAACACTCACAGGAGAAGGTGGTGTATTAGATGGTCTACAACAGATATTCGGTGAAGTGGGCTCAGGAGCCGCCTTCAATACACCAGGCGGATTTCTAGGCACCGTGGCCAAGACCATTAACACCTATAAAAACTTTCAAGGGCTGTCAGCAGATCAATTAGCCAGTGAGGCTATTAACATTCTCAGTAATCCCGCAAACATCACAGCAGCAGCCAGTTCAGTATCGGGATTAGTAGGGGCAAGGTTTCCAAAAAATGCCGGCACTGAAACTACAACCACAGCCACTGAGAAAAGATTAACTTCACCGTTGAGAGGCGTATAACATGGCCAGTAATTTACCAAGTAGTATTATAGAAGACAGCGCCGCAGGCACTAAATTGTATTTTGAACGATACGGCGAAACAGCCTTGGAATTTGGTGCCAACGATGTCACCGCCGCAGTGGGTTTTTTCCGTAAAGCAGGCTTTGATATCGATGCTGCTAATACTTCTGCGATGATACTATTGAGACAGGCCAAGATTGACGGCACACCAATTGGTCAAATATTAGGCGTTTTTAAAGATTATTCGTCAATACAACTTAATCAAATAGTGGCAGAAATACTTAATAATAATCGTGTGCCAACTTCGCTGTTGGGATTTAGAACACAAGATGTCAAACCGAATCAACTTAGAAACATAGCTGCATAATGCCTAAATTCGCACAGGGTCGATTTGAAATGAAAAACCCCAGCAAGTATGTGGGTAAAAAAACTCCGTTGTCTCGCAGCTCATGGGAATTTGTGTTCATGCGTATGCTAGACGAACATCCAGGAGTAGAAAATTGGGCCAGCGAAAGCATACAAATACCTTATCGTGATCCGCTTACTGGCAAGTACACTATATACGTACCGGATTTTTTTATCGTATACAAAGACAAAATTGGCAAAAAACATGCAGAAGTAGTAGAAGTCAAACCACAGAGTCAAACTCTACGAGAATCAGTGGGCAAAAGCAGATACAATCAAGAACAGTATATTAAAAATATGGCCAAATGGGAAGCTGCCACTGCTTGGTGCAAGCAGCAGGGTATTAGATTTCGTGTGGTAAATGAAGGCGATATTTTCCACCAAGGTGCTAAACGGAAATAAGTAATGTATGACCAAAAAATTAGAAGACCTGTTTGATCTAGAATCTCAACCCGAGCCAGCCCCACAGCCAATTCCTGTTCACGAAGAAATCACCAGTCTTGACGATCAATATCAAGCAGTGCAAAAGATAGTACAGACACTGCCACAGATACAAGAACTGGATAATCTCGACGAACAAGAATTAGATAATCTTGCTAAAAAATCAGAGAAAGCCTACGACGAACTTATGGATTTAGGAATGAATGTAGAAGTGAGATATTCAGGTAGGATATTTGAAGTAGCTAGTTCAATGATGGGCAACGCTATCACTGCTAAAAGTAATAAGATAGAAAAGAAACTCAAGGCAGTGGATTTACAGTTGAAAAAACTGAAAATAGACAACGATGCAGGTGTTGATTCTAACAATGTCATAAACGGGCAGGGCTATGTGATTACAGATCGCAATGAGCTGCTGAAAAAATTAAGCGGAAAAGCATAAATACTCATATGAAAACTTTTAAAGAATATCTCGTCGAAAACAAAAAAATCTACAGCTTCAAGATCAAAGTTGCGGGCGATGTTCCTGAAAAATTCCAAGAAGCATTAAAATCGCGCTTGGATAGCTGCAAGGTGATGACCTTTGAAAAGATCATGACCACTCCTATACAGAAACTGCCACTGGATTTTCCAGGCAAAGAGAATATGCAGGTTACTGTGTTTGAGGTAGTTTGCGAATATCCTACAACACCTCCTGAAATTGCCACACATGTTAAAGCCATGGGCATAGACGAAGACTGTTTCCGTGTGCGGAACAGCGGTGAACCTACAGAAGCAGATCAAGTGTTGTTGGACAATGAACCCTCAGGTGAAGCCATGTTGGACGAACAGGACATGGAAAAAGGCACAGGAAAAATCAAACACAAAGACTACTTCGGTGATGATTTCAACAAGGGGTTTCTAAAAGATTTAAGCAAGACAGCCAAACAGAGAACCAAAGATGGGTTTGCTGCTGAATATAAAATGCCCAAGCAAAAAACAGACAAAGTTGGTGCTAAAAGCGCCTTAGGGAGTTAATAAATGAATTTCAATGAATTAATGCAGAAAATGAGAGAGCTGGATCAGCCAGTTATACAGGCCGAGACGTGTGGGGACTCAATGCCTCCTATGTCACCAATGTCTAGCCCTATGAGTTCAAAGCCAGATACTCCCCCGCCTAGTCTCAGCATCAATCTGAATGCTCAAGGTATGGACAACATCGAAAGTATCATGAAGCTAATGACCAAAGTCAATCCAGACATGATTAATCAACCACCGAGCATGCCTATGAGCTTGCCTATTAGCATTTCTAAACCATCGTCCATGAGTATGGGGCCGTTAGGGAATCTGGATTCTGGACCTTTGAAGATGCTGCCAGATCTAGACGCAGACAACGACGATATGCCAGGCGGAGAAATGGACAGCGACTATAATGACAGCGGAGATCTAGATGCACATGAAAAAGATCACGCAGACGAAAAACCCTTAATCAAAACTCTAGACCGCGATGACGACGGCGATCATGACATGGATGATCACGATGCTGAAAAGAAAGAAAAAGATGAAGCATTTGGTAATTCACTGAACGGATCAGAACCAGAATATGGAGGCATAGATGCTGCTATACCAGACGGCAATGATATGCATAAGCCTAAGCAAAGCTTCAGCGGTAAAGCATATCGCGGTGACAATCCTATGGCGGCCGGCGCATACGAAAGCAAAGAACAACTACGTGCCAGCATCAGAGAAGAACTGCTTCAAAGATTGTCAGAAGCTAAAGGAGCGAAATAATGTCAGGATTTAAAATTTCAACAGATTCGTTAAGACCAGAATTTTACCAAGTTGTGCTAACACTGACCGGCGGCACAGGTGTATATCCTACGGCAGACGGCAATGACAACGGTGCTGTATGCCCACAAGATCACAGTCAATTTGCTACCAAGCCAACTACACTAGCACTTGGTCGCCGTGTGGCTAGAGCTCATCTACGTTTTATGAATATCGTTGATGCAGTATCGAGATTCGCTGACGCTCAAATTCAAGACGTTCAATTCACCAGCTCCGGTGCAACAGTAGCAGACAACCAAGCACTAACTGTAACATTTACTATTAGATACGATCGTAGTGGCTCAGCTACATCATCAAATATACTTACATCAGTAACAAATTCAGCAAGTGCTGCAAGTTCAACAGGTGGTATAGGACTGGGTGTTGCTTCGTTTGCCCCAACGACAGGTGCTGCCGTTACCGTTAATACAACAGCTAAGGCACTGCGTTATTTGATCGGCCAAGCAATTCTTCTAGCAATGACCAAGCGTGTGCGTGTTTATGACGGAGCCCAAGGAGCTGAAATTGATGAATCTATCACAATTGCAGCACCAGAAACCATTGCAGATATCTATGACGATATTGCAGTAACCCTAGTTGATGCAGCAGAAACCATTGACAGTTAATCTAGTCTAACAAACCAAATAGGCTCTTCGGAGCCTATTTTTTTCATTAAATAAACATATGTCAAAATCCTTAGACGGCAATCTAATTAAAAAAGCCCATGCACAGATACGCTATAATCTCGATGAAGTCAAGCATCTAGAAGCCTGTATGGATCCAGTTGGTGGCCCGCTATACTTTGCCAAAAACTTCATCAAGATACAACATCCTACTAGAGGATCCATCCCGTTCGAGCCCTACGGATTTCAAGAATTGTTGATTGACGCATATCACACCAACAAAGAATGCATAGCCATGCTGCCACGTCAGATGGGCAAGACCACATGTGCAGTGGCATACTTATTGTGGTATACTCAGTTCATGCCAGACGTACAGGTATTGATCGCAGCACACAAGTACGAAGGTGCTCGAGACATCATGGATCGTTATAGATATGCCTATGAAAATTTACCAGACTTTATCCGTGCTGGGGTGTATTCATATAATAGAAACACCATCGAATATGACAATGGATCACGCATACAAGCAACCACCACAACCGAAAACACAGGCCGTGGTAAATCTCTTTCATTAATATACTGTGATGAGTTTGCATTCGTGCAACCACCAGAAAAAGCCAAAGAGTTCTGGACAGCATTGTCACCAACATTGGCCACAGGCGGTAAGGCTATTATCACATCAACACCCAACAGTGATGAAGATCAGTTTGCCATGATTTGGTTAGAAGCCAACAAACGATTTGACGACTTTGGCAATGAAACTAAGTTGGGTGTTAATGGCTTCTTTCCCTTCTTTGCACCGTGGCAAGAACATCCAGACCGAGACGAGGAGTGGGCTAGATTAGAACGTGCCAAGATCGGCGAAGAACGATTCCGTAGAGAGTTTGAATGTGAATTCTTGATCTATGATGAAACTCTAATCAACTCTGTGAAGCTGATAGAACTTGCTGGCATGGATCCTATGATGAACATGGGTCAGACACGTTGGTACAAAGAAATAAACCCTAGAGCCACATATCTAATAGCTCTAGATCCCAGCTTGGGCACAGGTGGAGACTACGGCGCCATACAGGTCTATGAAATGCCTGAAATGGTACAAGTGGCAGAGTGGCATCACAACACCACTCCTGTGCAGCAACAGGTCAGGGTTTTGAGAGAAATACTAAAATACATACATGAAAGAGGCGAAGAACGGGGCGGCGCACCTATCATGTATTACAGTGTTGAAAACAATACCATAGGCGAATCTGCCCTAATGGTAATCAACGACATAGGTGAAGAAAACTTTCATGGACTGTTTCTCAGTGAGCCCATACGCAAAGGACATATCCGCAAGTTCCGCAAAGGATTTAACACCACTCATAGATCAAAGATATCTGCTTGCAGCCAACTAAAAAACATGATCGAAAATCACAAAATGACCATCCACAGCAAACCGTTGATATCTGAGCTAAAAACATATGTGGCATCGGGGCTGGGTTTTAAAGCCAAGAGCGGAGAACACGATGATTTGGTCAGTTCAACACTGTTAATCATGCGTATGGCAGATGTATTGGCAGACTGGGATCCACAGATCTATGATAAAATGACAGAAAAAATCACCGATGAATCTATGCCTATGCCGATCTTTGTCAGCATGGGTCTTTGATAAATATACTTATGGACGCAACAAATAACATAGCCACCGATTTATTCTATAAGGTACGCAGCCGATTCTCTGGCTTGAAACTAGGTGCAGAAACTGGTGAGATCACTATCAATCCAGAGCAGGCTCGATTCTTTGATTTTGATTATATGGAAGGTGAAACTGCAATCGGGCATGTTAGTATTAGCCTTGCAGAACCTAACAGTATGAAAGTGTATTTTTCAAACGGAATCACCGAAGCTATGGATGACGGGCAGAAAACCAGTTGGTACGGCTTCTTGAAAGAACTGCGTCAATTTGCCAAACGAAGATTGTTGAGTTTTGACACTAGGGATATTACCAAAGATAATTTGGATAAAAGAGACTACGAGTTTCTCAGTCAAAATGCAAAACCTAAACCACAGATGAATAAAATTCAAACCCCAGTTGGAGAAAGCCTAATGAGTGAAAGCGCAATGTACGGTAGCAAAACAATGAGCTATCAAAAATTAATGGACACACGTCTCATTATCAAACACAGCCAAGCAGTTATGGATGACGCAGCACCTGGTGCTAGATCAAGAAACATTTCTGGACTGTTTGTTGAAAATGACGAAGGTGAAAGATTTAAGTATCCTTTCATTCACTTAGAAGGTGCTCGTGCAATGCAACGACACGTTGCTAATGGCGGATTACCGTATGATGATATGGGCAAGAGCATTATTGGTATGAGTCAACAGATAGCTCAGCTCAAGAGTTTTGGCAATTATGTTAACCGCAATGACTTAATGAACAGTGAAACCAACGAAATTGTAGAACGTAGTAACGCAGCATTACAATCTGTTAGAGAACAACTGCATAAAATCACAAAGCAAAAACACTACGAGGCATATAAAGAATCGTTTCAGGTTCAAGAACCGCTAGAAGTTCCACAAGAATTTGTAGAAGAGTTTACAGAAAAATTCACAGTTAAAAACTTCAAAGAAGATATCGCAACTGTGTTTCCGGTCTTGTACAGACTAATGAAAGAAGGAAACACCATAGGCTATGACGACATAGTCGCTATGACACAAGAAGAAATCAGCAACGAAGACCTAACGGTTGAAACAGAAGACAATGACCCATTTGCTCAATTTGAAAATTGGGTAATGGCACTAGGCGAAGAAAGTGCAGTGACCAGCGAAGATCCCGAAGAACAGGCAGCAGCACTACAGGGACTACAAGAACTTGTAGGACAACACTTTCCAGCAGGAGTCGATGGAACTAATGCCATTGAAAGTCTTAAAGGCCTAATTGAAGATCCAGAATTATATAAACGAATCAAAGCACAGGCCGCAGAAGATCCAGATGCATGTGTGAGACCATTGGTCAAAGAATGGCTCGAACTCAACGCACCTGAAGCATTAGAACAATTGGATTTTGGTGACATGGTGGATGACCCGGAAGCAGGCCAGGCAGGTGACCAAACTGCCCCGGAAGCGGAGCCAGCACCAGTTGATCCAGCAGCAGCGGCTGCGCCTGCAGAGGAACCAGTACCACAGGAAGCTGTAGATCCCGACAATCCCAGGGACTACGAAAGACCAGCGATTGATCGTAAGAAGTCAGGCGAACCACCGCTGACCATGAAAGATATAGAATACAAAGATGACAAGCCTAAGCGAGATTTTGAAAAACGCAAAGAAAGATTAAACACCGAAGAATTAGCAGAATTCATTCACAGTTTTTATGATCCTAAATCAGAGACATTTCCTAAGAGCCCAGAAAGCGTATGCACTATGGTAGGTAAAAAATTTGGTGAACGGGCAGAAATGGTTGCTCGTAGAATGGTAGAGCGTATGGCACCACAACAGCAAGATCCGCAGATTGCGGAACTTACTCGTATTAGAGAACTAGCAGGCTACTAACAAGTTTCGTCGCAGTTAGATCGGGCACTTCGGTGCCCTTTCTTTTGGTAAAACAAAATTAAAAATACACAGATAATCATTGACCTTGATAAATAAAAAGCGCATAATAAAACATGTGCATAAGGCATATAAACATTTTAGGCATAACACAAGGAGGCATTTAAAATGGCAACTCTCGCAGAAATCCGTGCTAAACTTCAAGAAGCACAATCAAAGTCCACAGGACAATCCACCGGCGGTGGAGACAACGCAATTTACCCACATTGGAACATGCAAGAAGGCAAAGAAGCGGTTATCCGTTTGCTACCCGATGGTAATACCAACAACACATTTTTCTGGGTAGAACGTGCAATGATCAAATTGCCGTTTGCAGGTATCAAAGGTGAAACTGATTCACGTCCAGTGCAGGTACAAGTTCCCTGTGTTGAAATGTACAACGACGGCACAGCATGCCCTATCTTATCTGAGGTGCGTGGCTGGTTCAAGGACAAGAGTCTTGAAGAAATGGGTCGTAAGTACTGGAAGAAGCGTAGTTATATTTTCCAAGGTTTTGTTGTTGAAGATCCTATCAAAGAAGATAAGATTCCAGAAAACCCAATCCGTAGATTTATCATCGGACCTCAAATTTATCAACTTATTCGCGGTGCATTGATGGATCCAGAATTAGATGAGTTGCCAACAGACTATTTGAAAGGTCTTGACTTCCGTATTGCCAAGACATCAAAAGGTGGCTTTGCTGATTATTCTACTTCAAAGTGGAGCCGACGTGAACGTGCATTGTCAGATCAAGAAAAGACAGCCATTGAAGCACATGGCTTGTTTGACCTTTCTAGCTTCCTTCCAAAGAAACCAAGCGATGTTGAGCTTAAGGTTATGAAGGAAATGTTTGAAGCTTCAGTTGATGGCGAAGCATATGACATGGATCGTTGGGGTCAATACTTCAAACCAGCAGGTATGGGTCAAGCAACAGGCGATCCTAATAGACCAGCAGCAGCCGCAGCCGTTCCTGCAGCAGCAGAAGCAGATGATGAGCCAGCTCCGATGGCTAAAGAAGAAACTGCAAAATCAGTTTCAGCACCAGCAGCCAATACTGACTCTGCTAGTCGTGCGCAAGACATTCTTGCCATGATTCGCAATCGTCAAAAGTAATAAGACTAAACTAGAGTAGTGCGAGCAAGCCTCGCACTCTCTTTCATATCTCTGGAGAAAAATATGGCAAAACTAACTAAATTATCAAAAGTAAATGAATCGATTACTATCAATCGCTATGACAACGCTTGGATGGTAGAGATCGGTGGACGAGACAAAAAAGAAGATTGGAAAACGTCCAAGACTGTTTGCAATACCGAAGAAGACCTTATTGCATTAATCAAAGAATACAATTCAATGGACCTGGATAACTAATATGGCCAAAGCATTTGATATTTCTAAATTTAGAAAGTCAATCACTAAATCTATCGATGGGTTAAGTATTGGCTTCAACGATCCAACAGACTGGGTCAGTACAAACAACTACGCATTGAACTATCTTATCAGCGGCGACTTTAAACGAGGTATCCCACTAGGCAAGGTCACTGTGTTTGCTGGTGAAAGTGGTGCAGGTAAATCATTTATCTGTTCAGGTAATCTGGTCAAGAATGCACAAGCACAGGGCATCTTTCCAATCTTAATTGATACAGAGAACGCACTTGATGAAAAGTGGTTACACGCACTTGATGTTGACACAAGCCCAGACAAGTTGTTGAAGCTTAACATGGCTATGATTGACGACGTGGCAAAGACTATTACAGAATTTGTTGCAGAATACAAAACAATGCCTGAGGACGAGCGTCCTAAAGTATTATTCGTTATTGACAGTTTAGGAATGTTACTGACCCCCACCGATGTTAACCAGTTTCAAGCCGGGGATCTTAAAGGTGATATGGGTCGTAAACCTAAAGCACTTACAGCACTGGTTCGCAACTGTGTAAACATGTTTGGTAGTCTAGGTATTGGACTGGTAGCAACTAATCACACATACGCAAGTCAAGACATGTTTGACCCAGATGACAAGATCAGTGGCGGCCAAGGTTTTATCTACGCTAGTTCCATCGTTGTTGCTATGCGCAAGTTGAAGTTGAAACTTGATGCAGATGGTAATAAGACTACAACTGTACAAGGTATTCGTGCAGCCTGTAAGATTATGAAAACACGTTACGCAAAACCGTTTGAAAGTGTACAGGTTGAGATTCCTTATGAAACAGGTATGAGTCCATATAGTGGATTAGTCGACTTGTTCGAAGCCAAAGGCATGCTCAAGAAAGAAGGTAACAGCCTTGTATACACTACCAAAGACGGTGAGATTATCAAGCAGTTCCGCAAGGCTTGGGAACGCAATGAGAAAGACGGTCTAGACATTGCCATGGAAGACATTTCCAAACACGGTGAAATTTCCACTTCTGAGATAACTACTACAGTTGAACCAGACTTGGAGGAAGCTCAATGAAAGAAGATTTAATTGCTGACCTTTGGCATGTGGTGATTGGACATATACCGGAAAAACAAAGAGCAGATGTAGCCAGCGATTTTGTAAACACCTTGTTAGACTACGGGATCAAAGAAAGTGTATTAGATAGTCTTCAGGGAGTAGATCCTTATCTCGACGAAGCTATTGCGTATGCTATCGATGGCGAAGAGATCGAAAATGACGCAGACAGCTACGATGAAGAGGAATAAATGAATTGGTATGATCGAGTTTCAAAGGATATTAGTAATATCCCAGATGCTGTGGCCTATTATGAAGCTGAATTAATTCAAGCAAAACAAGATGTTCGTGTAACGGGAAACATTGAAAGGGCCTCTGCGCAAATGCCTGGCATTGTTGAAAATCGATTCAACCAACTTCAAGAAATTGAAGGTATTTTAGAATATCTCAACATCGAATTACGTCGACTACGTAGTCAACACTTTCGCAAATATCTTGAAAACTATCAACGTCAGTTAAGCTCTAGAGACTGTGAAAAGTTTGTAGAAGGCGAAGCTGACGTTGTAGACTTTGAAAAGATCATCAATGACTTTGCTCTATTACGTAATAAATGGTTAGGTATAATCAAAGCACTTGATATCAAACAATGGCAGTTAAGTAATATTGTTAAACTGCGTACTGCTGGATTAGAAGATGCCACTCTTTGAATAGTTTCATAATATACGCAGATAAATATCTGCATGAAAAAGATTGTTTTAATTACTGGTGGATTTGATCCCCTACATTCCGGGCATATTGCCTATATCAAAGCAGCTAGAGAACTTGGCGATTCGTTAATTATAGGCTTAAATTCCGACGAATGGCTACGTCGAAAGAAAGGGCAAGAATTTATGTCCTGGGAAGAACGTGCAACTATCATTGCAGAACTTAATAATGTTGTTCGAGTTATCAATTTTAATGACAGTGACAATAGTGCCAAAGATGCCATTAAGAAAGTTAGGGCACTTAATCCATATGCTCAAATCATCTTTGCCAACGGCGGCGACAGAACCAAAGAAAATATTCCAGAGATGGATCTACTTGAAGAAATGCTTCATTTAGATTTTGTATTTGGAGTTGGCGGCGAAGATAAGAAAAATTCTAGTAGTTGGATTTTACAAGAATGGAAGGCTCCTAAAACTGAACGTTCCTGGGGATATTATCGAGTGTTACATGAAGTTAGTGATCATGTCAAACTTAAAGAACTCACAGTCAATCCCAAAACATGTCTCAGCATGCAACGACATCAAGACCGAGCAGAACATTGGTTCGTAGCAGAAGGCACAGCCACAGTCTACACTATAGATCAAAGCACGGATGTAGATCTGCTAGGAGAATACACCCAACACCAGCACATTCATATAAACCGCACCGAATGGCACAAGTTATGCAATGAAACTGACCAGCCACTACGAGTGATTGAAATACAATACGGTAACTCCTGTGTGGAAGAGGACATAGAAAGAAAATGAAAGATTGGGTTTTCCTAAGTAAAGATGGCACAGACGAATACATAGAAAAATTAGCAAGATCCTGCAGAGGAAAAATAACATCCACAGACGATTTTGTCTATGAAGATTCGAATCAACCTATTGTGTTACGTGGCATATTGAAACACAAAATAATGAAACGCTGCTGGGAAGAAGGCCGTGATTTCTATTATATGGATACTGGTTATTTTGGCAACGAAGTTACACCAAAAAATCCCAACGGGTGGAAATATTGGCATCGCATTGTAAAAAATAATCTGCAACACAATGAAATTATATCTAGACCAGACGACCGATGGAAACAATTTAATAAAACTATCGAACCTTGGAAAAAATCAGGAAGAAAGATTTTAATAGCTAAACCTGATGAAAAGCCCTGCAAGTTCTACGGAATAGACCTAGAACAATGGACCAACGATACCATCGAAACAATTAAAAAATACACAGACAGACCTATAGAAATACGCGAACGTGCTCCTAAGCGTATTGATCGCACAGTTGGTAATACTCTAAAACAGGCCCTCGATGATGATGTGTTTGCATTGGTAACTTTTAACTCCAATGCTGCCACAGAGGCGGTTATGTATGGCTATCCCGTGTTTGTATTAGCACTCTGTAACGCTGCCAAGCCGGTGGCTGCTACTGATTTGAGTCAAATTGAAAATCCGTACTACCCAGATCAAGATAAATTATATAGTTGGGCCTGCCATTTGGCCTATGGTCAATTCCATAATGATGAATTACGAACCGGTGCTGCATTAACAATGATACAAGGAAATTTATGAAAGTGTTTGTTGGATACGATCCACGAGAAGATATCGCTTATCGAGTTTGTGAATTTAGTATCAAAGCTAGAAGCGTTGGAGTTGAAGTTATCCCTCTCAAGCAATCCGAATTAAGAGAAGCAGGAATTTATACCAGACAACCAGATGCGTTGAGTTCCACAGAATTTACATTTACCCGATTTCTTGTACCTTATCTAACAGGATATAAAGGATGGGCAATTTTTGTTGATTGTGACTTTCTATTTCAATGTGATGTTACAGAAATATTCAATGCGGCTGACGATCAATATGCAGTTATGTGTGTAAAACACGATTATACTCCACAGGAAGGCGACAAAATGGATGGCTGTAAACAAATGCCGTATCCGAGAAAAAACTGGAGTTCGATGATTTTATGGAACTGCGGTCATCCAGCCAACGCTGAACTAACTCCCCAGATAATTAATAACGAAGTGAATCTTGGACAATATTTTCACAGATTTATGTGGTTAGCTGACAACGAAATCGGAGAGTTGTCTTATCAATACAATTGGCTAGTAAACTGGTATCACGAACCTCAAGATGGCTGTGCCAAGGCTATTCATTATACAGAAGGAGGGCCGTGGTTTGATAATTACAAACACTGTGAATACGGCTATCAATGGGCCGTCGAACATGCTGCAATGGTAGAATCATTGAAGAAGGCGCCAGCACCTGGTCCATTTGACCACATTCCAAAAGATATTGAAACTGTATTTAAAAAGATATTAAAGTATCGAGTTGATCCATCCGGAAAAATTTATAACACCACCGTGAGCAATGTAATCAAGGATATTAAAATGTTAGACAATAATGCAGCAGTAGCCGTTGACGGCGGCCGTGATCCTAATGACGGTAAAGGTATAGGTTGGGATCCGTACATGGAATCTTTTATTCTTGGCTGTGGCGGCACAATCACAAACTACGATAAAATTGAAAATTCAATGACTCCGGTGGTATTCAGAGGAATCACTAAAGCCAAACACATGCGGGCCTGTGAAGAAAACGGTAGAGATTATTATTACATTGATACCGGATATTTTGGTAATGTTCGTAAAAAATTCTTCCATAGAATCACTAAGAATGCTATGCAGAACATCGGCCCTGTTATTGAAAGGCCGTTTGATCGATTAGAAGCAACTGGATGGCATCGAAGCAAGTTTAGAAAAGGCAGCAATATTTTATTATGTCCTCCAAGTGCTAAGGCTATGAGTGCGTTTGGTCTTGATCTCGAAACATGGATGCAGGAAACAATTGCAACAATTAAAATGTATAGCGATCGTCCGATCGTTGTTAGAAATAAGGTTAGCCGTCGAGAAAGAACAGCTACCGATACTATGGAAATGGCTCTGTCCAAGGATGTTCATTGTTTAGTGACATTCAATAGCATTGCTGCCACTGAGGCAGTATTGTTAGGTAAGCCAGCGTTTACTCTCGGACCTAATGCCGCACATGCTGTTAGTTTATCAGATCTTTCACAGATCGAAAATCCAAAAATCCCAACAGTAGAAGAAGTTGAAGCCTGGGCTGCTCATCTGTCATACTGTCAGTTCTCGGAAGCAGAAATGAGGGACGGCACTGCTTGGAGAATCTTAAACGACGATGATGTAACACTGTGGCAACCTAAATAAGGATTCCGATGTTTGACGTTGTTGTTTATCTAAGTTCCTTGCATAAGCAAACACCCGGTAGAAAGGTAGATACCCTCACTGCATTTGCCGATGGTGCGAAATCTCAAGGTGCTCGTGTGCATATTGAAACTACATATGTGATACAACCTGCAAAATTAGCGGTAATTCTTGGCTGGCCAAGTCCAATTCAAACAACAGAAAATATTAAACTACGTGCTAAGATAGTCGAACATCAACGTCGACAGAACAATCATATCATGGCCATTGACGCTAACTGTTTTAAATTCAAAGATCTCGACAGCAAATATCTAAGATATAGTATTAACGGTGTTGATTACGATTCCAGCGAGTATGCTAATAAAAATTCTAACTCTGCTCGTTGGAATATTTTATCCAACGATATTGGCCTTAACATAAAAGACTGGAAACGAGACGGCGAGTATATTTTATTCTTAGTGCAACGAGACGGCGGGTGGAGCATGAAAGGTCAAAGTCCTGTAGAATGGACAAGGCAAAAAATAGAAGCAGTGAGAAAAGTATCTAATCTTCCAATTGTGCTTAGACCGCATCCAGGAAAAATAGCAGATCTAACACCACTGTTACGGCCCGGAGTGACAATCAGCGACAGTACCAAGGTTCCAATAGAGCATGACCTTAGACGAGCCAAGGCAGCATTTGTGTTTAACAGCAGTAGCGGAGTTGCATCAATCTTAGAAGGTGTTCCGTTATGGGTCGATGACAGCAGTAGTGTATGTTGGGATGTTGCCAATTACAATATTGGAGATATCAACTATCCGAGGCTGATTGACAGAAACCAGTGGATTAATGATCTTGCTGCGTGTCATTGGACTGATCAAGAAAGTCGACAAGGTCTTGTTTACAAACAGTTCTTGCCCTATATCAAATAATGTCAAAAGTTATATCTTGTTTCGGTTGTAGTTTTACAGGTGGTGTTTTTACTGATTCTGAACCTAGAGAATCGTGGCCCTACCAACTGTCATTGGCTAAACCAGATTTAAAAGTTTATAATTTTGGAAAACAAGCAACCAGTGTATTATTTTCGTTAAACATGATTGATCAAGTATCTGAACAATTAAAATCAGATTTAGTTATAACACAACTCACTGAGCCGACAAGAATGACGTTTTATGATCCAGGATTTAAATTAAATCTTAAACAAGACTTGTTACAAATTTCAGATAATTATTGGGTATTGCCGATGAGCATCAAAGGCATTTGGCCGTTTAATGGGGTCAGCGGAAAAAGACAAACCAGAGAAAACTTCTCTAGCCCTTCGACTGCAGAAAAATATCAATTACTAAAAAATCTTATGGCCATGCATGAAGATCAAAATCATTTTGATCCTGAATATAGAGCATTTTCTCACAGAGCAAGATCTTTATCCGATTTAGTATTTTTTCACAGAAAACTGTATAGAGAAGTGCCGGGATTAGAAAATATACCGTGTGTGGAAAAATTATTAGGTACTGAAAAATTTTTAGATCTTGTTATAGACAAAGGATTTCACTTTGGCATTGATGGAGCTCAATGGATATCGAACTGGGTTACCGAAGAATTAAAATTATAAATTTAACGTAGTTTACTAATAGCGGTATCTAATGCATCACCGATATCTTGTATCGGAAATACTGAAATTAATTTATCAACATTCATTACACAATTAGACCTTGGAGCAATAGTTGCAGCTCTAAATTCATCTCTAGTGAACCATTGTTTATCTAATTTAAGTTGATCCGCAACCTGTTTAGTAGTAACAGATCCCGGATTACAAACATTATAAATTCCACCAGCTGGTTTGTTTAATGCAAAATATACCGCTACCTTGGCTACATCAACTACATAACTAAATGAATTTTCATAGTCGATTAGTTTTTGGTAGTTTGATAGTTTTGTAAAAATGTTCTTAGATTCATGCGTGTCACCAAATGGCATGCGGATTCTTAGCAGATATGATTTATCAAGATAAGGTGCCATTAAAGTTTGGAACAATGCTTTTGATCCACTATAAAAAGATCCGTTGTTAAAATCAAAATTAGGAGCATCTTCCTCAGTCCACCCACCCGGCTTATACCCAGTATATACACACCCACTAGTAATATGTACAATGGGAGTAGAAGGATTTGCTGATTCTAACTGCAACGGAAATACTACATTGCCGTCGATAGTTTCTTGTTTGTATTGTTCACAAGCATCAACATTCGGAGAACCTGTATAACCAGCAGCATTGATAATTACGGTTGTGCCAGTCGGTACTGACTGAGCATGAGTGATCCATTCGTGATGAATATTTTGATGTTCTAATTCTTTTTTAATCTGGTTGCCAATATAGCCGTGGCCAATTAATGTAATCATTATTAATCTCTTGATTTTATCAGTTCTGGAGAATACTGCGGCAATGCCTTAGAATTGTCGGAATCTTTAGCGTTTTCTAATTTAGCAGTTCTTGATCTTAACTCGCTGGAAGAATACTTATGACCACGTTTATGATAATGTAATTCAATTCCGTTGTCCATACAATACTGCTTACCTGTAAAATCTCTATTTAGGTATTCTTCACTTAAAAATCTAATATGAATTGTCTGCGTTTGTAATAGCTGTAATAAATCAAACTCTGTTTCGTAAATTAAAATTTCATCAACATACTTACATGCTTGAAGCTGAACAAATCGTTCGTATGCACTTTGTACTGGTTTATTTTTAATTCCAGGACGATCGACGGTCGGGTCAATCTGTAGTGCAACTACGAGATAGTCGCACAATTCCTTCTCCATCTTTAACATAGTTACATGACCTGCATGTAGCAGATCGAAACTACTGCAATTAAATCCTACTTTCATCTGCGAGACCTCCTTTTTCTATTGAATACCAATCATTGGCCGGATGCACGGTATCTCTAAACCACCAATATAAGTCTGGACCAGTCCAATTAGCAAATTGTTCTTGATACCATTCTATGCTTCTAGGATATGTTATCCAGTTAGCATCGTACATTCGTTTTTTAGATTTTACAGGTTTGTCTGGTTTATGTAGACCTATGAATACAAATTTAGTAGCATAGTTCATTAACTTATCACTCAACCAGAGCATATCAACATCGGGAATACTGCCTAATACCTGTGTGCAAATAACAGCATCGAATGTCTGTCCTATGGGTTCTATTTCAAATTCTTTTACGCAGGGATCAAACTTATAAACACTTTCTGCATTTATCCTAGTTTGAAATGTCATTGGTTCTGTTACTTGATCGTGCGGCATTCCGTATGAAACTATATTTGTATATTGTCTACCTTTGCCACAGCCATAATCTAAAACAGTTTTAGCATTGTATTTGTCCATCAGGACTCTAATCTGATTGTGATAATTTTTACAATCGTCTCCACCCCAGCTGCTGTTATTCAGTTGGAATTGTTTTCCTAGTTCTACACTTTGTAAGTAATATGCACTTGGCATTAAAAACTCCTAATTGTATCTGCATTATTCTTTACCCAATCTTGAGCTACTGGAGATTTTCGGTACTGACTGCACCAGTCCCAGTATATTTGCCAATTGTCACATTCTGAGTATTCTTTTCTAAGAATATAAATTTGGGTACTGACTTTCTTGGCTATAGCATCATGGGTTAAAATTAAATTATATGTTTTATTCCCACTTTTATCTTTAACACTATGACTTAATAAATCTATAATTTCATCAGTATCGGCAACCTTATCTTTTCTAGCCACTACTACAAAGTCTGTAACTTTGTGACCGTGAACAGTCCTAGCATCTTCTCGTTTATGTATTTCGGCATAGTCATTCATAAAATCAATGCCCATAAACACAATGTCGGATTCGCCTGCAATAATATTATCAATTTCTTTGCAAATGATGTCTATGGAGGTACGAGTGAAATAAGCATCAGATCTAACTTTAATAAAAACTTCTTCTTTGACATGATTTTTTGCTTTTAAAAAATCATAAACCTGTACCTTACCACTTTGGTAAAATGGACACTTGGGATCGGTTGTATCACGATAAAAATCGTATACTGTTATTCCGTATCTTTTATTGAGAGTATCATATAATTTTTTATGATTTGGTTTAGCAGTATCATAAAATCTTTTAAGACCTATCTGAATTATTCCGATTGCCATGTCCACCATTCTCCTACCGTAATTTCTTTTTTGTCCCAACCTTGTTGTGCTCGCCACCAATTTACAGCATCTTGCATGGGATGAGGATAGATGTAATTCTTCTTACCCACTTTTGCTTTATCATCTGCAATATAACTTTGAATATAATCTTTACAAACTTCATTGTCAGTAGGAGATTCAGTATAGGTTTTTCTTATCAGCCAAATTTGACAAAGAATCCTAAAAGGTTTTGAATACTGTACTCTTGTAGTTGATCCTTCCTCACCTTTGATATTATTAAAGCGAATTATATATCTAAACATCTTATTGCCACTTCTTCTTTTATTGGGTACTATCTGGTTTACATTTTCTATGCACTCATCAAAGGGAACTAATTTGTCTCTACTTGCCAAGATCATAAAGTCTTGTATAGTCTTATCTACTTCAGCATACACCGGCGATTTGTTATAAACCAATCCGGCATTTTGATTAATCCAATCACTGCCAAAGTAAAAAATATCACCTTGACCTGCAATTAATTCTTTGATTTCGTTACAAATTATTTCTATTGCAGATTCAGTAAACCATAAGTCTGTACGTACACGCATTACGTACGGTTCTGTGGTTCTTTGTACACCCCTTAAGAAATCCCAAAGTTGCACAGCACCGCCGTAACCTCGTCTATAGCTATTATCGTGATCTATTTGTTCAGGCGGATCGTAGGGGCATATTCCTCTTTCAGGATCATCTCTTGTAAAAAAATACACTTTGATAGGTATTATTTTTTCAATCTCGTCAAATAATTTTTTATGATTTGCATAGGCAATTTCAGTATTATGTCTTACATCACCGGTATAAAAAATAGCTAACATTATAAATAGTCTCCTAGGGTTTCGTGATCACGTTTGATATTTACAGCAATAGCTCTGGGGAACGGATTTGCTTCGTTATAGTCATTTATTAAAATTCTTTTGGTATTTGGCAAGCCAGAGATCAATTGAAAATTTTTAAAGCCGAGGCTCTCTAACATCTGTTGAGTTCTAACTTCTACAGTTTTAGGTCTTGCTGTGGTAAAGATAACAACACTACCATTGGCTATCATTTCTTTAATACGTTGTATATTTTTTGTAAGAGGCTCGGGATCTTGGAAGTATGCATGCCTTGGTTGGGCCTTTACTAATGTCCCGTCTATGTCACAGAAGATAACTGCCTTGTCGTTGTATTCAAACCATTCTTCAGCAGTGCCAACATCTATATAGTTACTAACTAGACTTTCTTTGAATATATGTTTATTGTTTAGACATTTTTCAATAATATGGCTAACAAATATTTCTTTAACGCGGGCATTAGTTAATTTTTCAAAAGCATCGATGAACAGGTCTGCACTTTCAAATTTATAACCTCCTACGCAAAATTTATCAGATACTACTTGTTTTTCAATTATAGAATTAATAATTCCTTGATCGTTAGTAATTACAAAACTCTTTGACCCTAATCGTTTTAAAATTTCATGATATTTTATATTTGAAACACAAACATAATTTCCTTCTTGATAATCATGTTCAAAGAAGCTATCGCAATCTTTAATTAAAATTTCTTCTTCAGAACTTAAATTAATTTTTTTAAGGATTTGATAAACTGTATCGGCAGGCCCGGCGGTTTTATTATCTAGTACAACTACTGATATTTGATCACCGTACTCTTGTTCAGCATATTTCCCCACATGATATGTGTCTTCGTGCTCTTTTAACACACCTATTGTAATGTGATGTTTGCCTATAAAAGGAGCAATTGATTTTTCAAACATCATTTTACCTGTGAAATCAGTTAAGGTATATTTTGGTCGCATGTTGGGGAATCTAGTTGATAACCCCGCCGCAGGCATTATTATTTCCATAATTTGTTAATCCAATCTAAAAGGAAGTGTCTTTCAAAAGTTTTGGGTTTTGAATATCGATAAACACGCAACAACATCAATATCAATAGATAGTCGTTGTCAGCTTCGGGAAATCGTTTTAATAATTCTTGTTGAATATGTTTGGTTTTAACATCTAACATGGTATTCTCATGTCGGATGAACCAACCGCATTCTAAATCTTGTCGCAATTTTGCAATGTCAAAAATATGAGAATCATATTCAGTAGTCTGACAGTCTATTAATAAAAATCCTCTATCTTCGGAGTATAAGATATTTTCTAATGTCAGGTCTCCGTGATATTCTGTACAGGGAAGAATCTTAGGTAGTTTATCTAATAGAGCTTCTTTTGTAAACGGCATTTCTGAAAAATCCGTAACATTTAATTTATCTATATAAACCTGTGTGTAATCTTTAACCGTCGACCGTTCAGACAATGATTCTAAAAAATTAACTATGAATTGCAAAAGTTTTTCGTAGTGATGTGTTTTTAAATATGTTTTAATATCTAAACTGTGTATGTACTCCATGTCAAAATTATTTTTAGAATACCCGTAAATTTTAGGTAATGGATATTTTTCTGAAAGAGCATACATACGCTCAACATTGCGTTGAACATCTCCAGTCTTTCTCACAAACATCCTATCATGTTTTTTCATCAACAATATTTGTGTGCCAGAAAATCCGTGGAGTTCTTTAATAATACGAGCAGCCATATTACTTAAACGCTACTACCCTGCTGTCAATAGGACTCTTACCGTGCAGATTATTTTGTATTTCTATTCTACTGAATCCAGCTTCAAGGAATATTTTACTCATGCTGTCTGCACTATATCCCCATTTGTGCAGCATGGTTGGATCGGGATATCTTGCACTATCTCCGTAAATACCAGCAATGGTTCTTTTTAACAAACGTTTGTCGTGAGTCCAAAAACAATCTGGATTCCTTACTACTTCTTGACACATTTTTAATAGGTCTGGCCATTCCATTGCCACAAAACCACCAGTCTTACATATTCTATAAAACTCTTTATACATAGGTAAAATATATTGTCTACTAATGTGTTCAATTACGTGTACTGTTAATATTTCATCGACACAGTTATCCGGTAATGGAAAAACTTTGGTAATGTCATGTATTGTAACATTAGGGTCATGTGCCATATAGTCGCCATCTATATTAATATATCCATCAAAATATCTGTTACCGCAACCAAGATGCAATTTCACCGGTAACTGATTTTTTAATTTTTCTTGTACTATCTCATTAATCATTTTTTGTTCCAAGCATATTAATCATTGAATATGGAAGATACTTTTTCACAGAGCCGTCTTCTTGTGTTTCGATAAAAGCCCTTCGTCGATCAAAGTCGCTGTCTCTTTCTACAAATTCAATACTATCAGATAGTTCTGTAGAATAAGCATAGTGCGACCATTGAAACTTAGGGAATAAAAACTCAATGGCCTTAAAACTATATCTATAATAATCGTCAGGATATTTATGATATTTCCAAACCCACGGACTATTGATATACAATTTTCCACCAGGTCTTATTAAATCAGATAAAACGTTTGCCATTAGCCACGGCGTTGGCGTATGTTCAAGAACGCTACAGCATATCACAAGATCAAAATAATTCTTAGGTAGTGGATGATTATCTTTGGTTAAATCACAAACAACATCGACTCCATCACCTTCTTCGAGGTCAACACCTACATATTCAACAGTTGTGTAGTTCTTTCTAAATTCAGAAAAACTGACAATTTTACTGCCTATCTCCAGAACAGGTCCATTTGCATTTGGATATACTTTTTTTAGATAAACAACATCATTAGGACTTCCCATGTTACATACCTAATTGATGTCTAACTTCATCTATGAATTTTTTCGATAATACTCGAGCAGAATAGTTTTGTTCTGTATATTCTTGTCCCAGGCGAATACGTTCTTGTACTTCTGCTGGATTCTTTAGAGCCCATTTTATGCCTTCAATATAATCATCTTGCCAAGTATAAGGTGCAAATTCTTCATAGCTGGCCAATGCAGTGGTAATTACAAATTTTCCAGAGATTAGGCTGTCAATTAATCTGTTGGCACTTTTAGTATCAGTTCTAGGATTATCGGTCATTACAGGCATTAACACAATATCACATTCTGTTAACAATTTTCCCTGATGTTCCCAGGTCCATTCTTGCATATCTAATTTACTAAAATTAATTCCAGATATTTGACCTTTGTTTTGTCGTTGAGTCATTTTACTAAGCACTCTATCAGTTTTTGCACTGACCATAGTGAACTTGTAATCTACAATTTCTTTTTCTAATCTCTGCCAACATTCAACTATAGGAAAAAATTTAAAACTACTTTGACTTCCAAACCATAGCAATTTTAATTCTTTATTGGGACTAAATTTAGGCGGCAATTTTGGACGTTCGTAGGGATCAGGCATTACTATGCTGTCTTTTCCCGTATGGTGCTTGGTGCTGATTCCCATATTCACACTGTTAACTGAAACTAAATCTGCCAGTTGACAACAAGGTTCATATTCTTCTTTTTCTTCAAATTTATTATCACATAGATCATAGATAGTTTTAGCACCTAGGTCTTTAGCACGTTGGATACTGTGAGGTTGACTGCGTTTTAAAAATACCACAATGGTATTTGCGTCAATTTCACTCCAGTCTGTTAGGACTTTTGCATCGTAACCTTGATCAGCTAATGCTTGACAAGTCACATCACCTCGAAGCCTATGACTGGCTCTTTTACTTTTATAAGCATCGCTGAAGAATCTAACTTTCATTTTATTATCCTAATAGCACACTGAAAATAGTTGTTTCTGTGTATAATTTCAAATTCTCGTTCAAAAGTAGTTACCCATTCTTGTAGAGCAAGATATTCGCCGTCTTTCCATTTAGTAAATTCTTCAGGATTACCCCAACAATAAAAATCATCAAAGTGAAGGATTGTTCCCTGAACAATTTGACTATTAAGTAAAGTTAAAATAGTTTTAGTACTGGAGTAAAGATCGCAGTCTATGTGAATAAACTTTATAGGTTCCGGATTATCTCGAATCCATCCCGGTAACGTTTCGTTATACCATCCCTTAACTAATTTTACGTTTTCTAATACCTCTGGCATATTTCCGCCAAGACTCATTTGTCCTTTTGGAAATACTCGGTCATCAGTAAGATGCCAAGCTTCTGGTAATCCTTCGAAACTATCAAACCCGAATACGATATTTTCTTTAAAAAAATCTGCTATTTGATTTAGTGTTCTGCCTTTCAACACGCCGAATTCACAAATAGATCCGGCGACAGATGCTTGGTTAATAGAATGATTTATTAGAATGCTTCTACTCTCTTTTTGCCAACTCCCCTTCATTGGAAGAATTGGCATTTCACCAATTATATTACTATTGTGAAAACAATCAATGGAATAATTATTTTTGTTTATGTTGTGCATTTTAAAATCCAATCTTTTTTATGTTGATCTACTACTCGATAACCCCAAGATTCTAATATTTTAATAGATGGCTTGTCGATCATTGCGTCTTTGTACTCGTGCTTCTGTTGTTCAACAACAATTACTGGTTTATTTATAAGAATGGTCTGCATTGCACCTGCAAGGATCTCTTCTTCGAATCCTTCTACATCTATTTTTATCAAATCAATGTTTTCGTAGTGGTAACTGTCCAGTGTCTTTAAAGGAATAGAACCCTTGCCCACTGATGTAGGATCAATATGACTGTGTCCAGTATTTCCCTGAACAATATTCATTTCTATCAATGATTCGGTACGTCCAAGTGCCACTGGTTCAATTACATAGTTGTTGCCTGTTACGTTTTTCTTAAAACATTCTCTAAATTCAGCAACTGGCTCAAAAGCAATAACTTTTTCAAATTGTTTTACAAGATCGCAAGACCATAGGCCTACATTTGCACCAATATCAATGCAAATTCTTTTGTTATCACAGGATGCAATCGCAGAATCTCTAGCCCTCCATTGATATCGAACCACTCCGTCATTCTTAAGGCTTTTTGCAAGCATCCTAGGAAAATGATCATCATAATCCGGAAACCAAAATCCATGACTTTCTCTCATTTAAATGTACTCCAATATTTTTCTGATCTATTAACTTTGAGATCTGTTTTTAAACTATGACCGTGATCTTTGCGATCACCTTTGAGATGGTCGAGATACCCGCCCCATTCACAATTAATCAAAGGATGCCCCTCTCCTACTGAATTTGTTTTTGACGGGCGTAGGTCTCCAAGCTGCTGACTCCAGTTTAATTGTTTTAATTCCGGCACTGTTTTTCTCACAGCATCAAACACAAAACTGTCATGCCATTCGCCGAGTGTAAAAATTCCATTTTCTGCATCATCGTAATACTTTTGAAAGGTTTCTAAGAATTTTCTTGTTGCAGGACTCCTAAGATTCATGGCATATAGACCACATTCGCTGTATTTTCCTTCTCTACCAAGGTAACATAAATCAAAAGACGGTGAACATAGTTCTAAAACTTTTTCACGAGTTATTGCACTGTGACAAACCATGTCGGCATCCATCCATAACAAGATATCAGCATCAGTTGTTTTAGCACAGTGAAAAATAGCATAAACTTTATGTGCGAATCTCACAGCATGCCACTTGAACGCTTTCTTTGCATCCTTGCGACCGCCTCTAACAGGATCACCACTGACATCACCGTTGGCCTTGGGCACATCCTTCCACCGGTTTTTAAATTCTGTTAATTCTTGAACATCGTCGAGACTGAATAGGGTAACATGATTATGATTTCTAACGATGGGATTACATTTTTCTGGGTATATGTGCAGAGTAATTTCCTCTGGCCAGTTTTCACAGAATCCGTTGATCATTCGTTGTGCATATTTTTTTAAACCTTCTTCGTGAAAGGTTGTAACTACTGCAATTTTCATTTTTGTTGTTCCCATACATGAAATATTCCTTGAAGACTGGTACATCTCCATCCGGATTGGTATAAAGGTAGAGAGACTTCTCTAGGTATCACAGCATCACCTTCTATGAATACCGATGAATTGTTTTTTTGCCATACTGTCATTAACGATTCCAATTTGTCGAGTTCATTTAGATCCAAAAAGATTGCCCCTATATCTGAGACACTGGTTAATCTATCTATGCTTTCCCTATATATGAGATTTTTAGCTTTTAATCCAGTAGAGATTTCATCAATTACAAATATATTTGCATATACACCTAGAACCTCGGTCAAATAACCAAATGCCTTACCAATTACCAAAGCATTGGTATTTTTTCTAGACAATTTACCTACCCTTTTTTGAAACTTATTCATAATCTATAAATATACAGCAATATTAACTACGTAGATTATTTATCAACATTATGCGCTTCAAAATATATCGAGAATACGGTGCCTTAAACAGTCCTCCAGTGTTTGATGCAGTAGAACAGGGGCTTAGGCAACAAGGACATGCCATTGTCAATGAAAATGAAGATGTAGCTGTGATTTGGTCTGTATTATGGGCCGGCCGCATGCGAGCTAACCAACAGATTTATCAAAACTGCATCAATGAAAACAAACCTGTATTGATTATAGAAGTTGGAAATTTACAAAGAGGACACACATGGAGGTTAAGCCTTAATAATATCAACAATTTAGGGTTTTTTGGCAATCACAAGGATCTAGATCATAGTCGATCAAAAAAACTTGGAATTGAATTAAAACCTCATTTGACTAAACGTCGTGGTGAAATACTGATCGCCTGTCAACATCAAGAAAGTCTGCAATGGCAGGGTATGCCTGCTATGAAAGACTGGGTTGCCGACACTATTAAGAGAATACAGGAACATACTCATAGAAGAATCATAGTAAGGTATCATCCTCGTTCGAGCTTTCCATTCAAGCAATCTGGAGTTATAATAGAGAGGCCTGCACTAGTGCCTAATACCTATGACGATTTTGATATTTTCTACCATTACCACTGTGTGGTGAACCACAATAGCGGTCCAGCCGTTCAAGCAGCCATAAATGGGGTTCCGGTGTTGTGTGATCAATCCAGCCTAGCTACAGATCTCAGTATTAAATGGTCGGAACTAGATAATCCTTATGTGCCTGACCGCACTGACTGGTTTGTGAAATTGTGTCATACCGAATGGACTGTGGAAGAAATACGTCAAGGTACTCCAATCACAAGATTATTCAGTTGACAATCAGTATCTTAGGCTGTATACTTGAATAATGTTATCATCAGAATTTGCCGAAGACATATTTGTCCAGTTTTATAATCTTATCAGCCAACAGAAAATTTCTGTACAGGGTCAAGATTTTTCACCTATTGCAAGTTTTCATGAAAAAATCATCAACGGAAATGAACTTACTAAAAATCAGGCAAATTTCCTCGTAAAATTATTAGAAAAATATAAAACCATGTCTGCTATGGCAGGTGTTGATTATCGACTCCAGCTGCAAAATCTTAAGTGGCGCCGAGAATTCCGTGTTCTCGACCTTAGTAAAAAAATCTATGTAGAGCTGCGTGAAAACAAATTAGAAATTTGTCTAAAATTTCCTTATCAGCTGAAAAAACAGTTCGAAGACGAAATTGACAACGGACAAACTACTAACTTTCATAGTTTTTGGGATCATGAACAAAAGGTCAGACGCTTAGATTTCTATCGTTATAATCTAATCCACTTGTATGAATTTGCCTTAACACATAATTTTGAAATTGATGATACATTTATGAATGTCTTGGCGGATGTTGAAGAAATTTGGCAAAATTCAGAAGACATTATTCCTCGTAGTGAAATCACAATCTATGGAGTGGCATTAAAAAACACCAGTGAGGCTACCCAGGAGTGGTGGTCGACACATAGGGCTAGCGACCCTCTCAAAGATCTGTTGTTGGCAAAAAGCATGGGATTTTTATACCAAGACAAACCCATGAATTTAGTGGAAAAAATTGCCAGTTGTTCTGAAAACACTTTCTGGATTAAAAATTACAGAGATTTTTTTGCGTTGACAAAATTATTTTCCGGAAGGATCTGTATGCTATTGGATAGGACTACTGTCTATACTCTACCTTGGCTACAGAATTTTGTGGCAGAAGCTGATAGTAGTGGTATTTCACGTGAAGAAATCAAGGTGTGTTTTAGAAACACCAAAGAATCGGATAATGGTCTTAACGAATGGATTAAGGTCGCTGGAGTAGGCGGTCAAGTTGAATCAGGTAAGATATTAATTTTTGAATCTAAACCTGCTAAATGGTTGTTCAAGTCAGATGACGATGTTACAATGTTAGTTACTAATAATATTTTTCCACCAACTAGCAGTATGGCAAAAGATTGGATTCGATCACATCCGTGTGTAATCTATCTCGGAGACACGAAGCCAACAGAACTCAAAGGACAAAAAATTGTTGAATTGTAAATTGACAATACGAGATGAAGTTAACATTAAGGTCGAGGGCCTGCGTGTAGAAACACGAAGAAAAATTGTCAATAAGTTGAAGTTTGATTTACCATATGCACGACATATGCCCGCTTACAAACTAGGTCGCTGGGATGGCACAAAAACATATTTTAATATCGGCGGCAGTGGGTTTCTTGCACACCTCGATGTGATACTTGCGGTTATCGACGACGAGGGGTATGATATTACTGTTGAAGATCTACGGACCCCACATGAATTAAAATTTGCTGCCATCGATGAAAATTATTGGGCTAATCTTGGCAAGACTTGGCCCAAGGGTCACCAACAAGCAGGCGAACCTATTGTGCTGAGAGACTATCAATTTGAAGTCATTAATAAGTTTTTAGAAAATCCACAGGCCTTGCAAGAAGTAGCCACAGGCGCTGGTAAGACTATTACTACTGCTACACTTAGCCATTTGTGCGAGCCGTATGGCCGAACAATGGTAATAGTACCTAACAAGAGTCTTGTGGTGCAAACAGAAGAAGATTACAAAAATTTAGGATTAGATGTCGGAGTTTATTTCGGCGATAGAAAAGAATTAAATCGTACACATACTATCTGCACCTGGCAAAGTCTTAATGTACTAGATAAGAAAAGCTATGACAACGACACAATGTCTCTGGCGGAATTCTGTGAAGGAGTATGTGCAATCATAGTTGATGAGGTACATCAAGCCAAAGCAGAGGTGTTGACTAAATTGTTGACTCAGAATTTTAAAAACTGCGCTATACGTTGGGGACTCACAGGAACGGTACCCAAGGAAGCATGGGAATTTCAAGGCATCTTGGCCAGTATAGGACCTGTGATAAACAGAGTATCTGCATATGATTTACAGCAGAAAGATGTGTTAGCTCAGTTGAATATTAATATCTTGCAGATCAATGACGTACAGGTATTTCGCAGTTATCAAGAAGAATACAGCTTCCTAGTAACTGACCCTACAAGGTTGACCTGGATAGCAAATAAAATACAGCAGTTGTCGGCTAATGGCAATACTCTAGTATTGATCAATCGGATCGACACTGGAAATAAACTGATTGAATTAATGCCGGATGCAGTTTTCGTCAGTGGTGGGATGAAACTGGATGAAAGAAAACATGAATATGATGAAATTAAAACTAGTGATCAAAAGATTATTGTGGCGACTTATGGTGTGGCCGCTGTGGGTATTAATATTCCACGCATTTTTAATCTGGTTCTTTTGGAACCCGGAAAGAGCTTTGTCCGCGTTATACAAAGCATTGGGCGAGGCATTAGGCGAGCAGAAGACAAAGACCACGTCGAGATCTGGGACATAACTTCTGCTTGCAAGTATGCTAAACGCCACTTAACAGAAAGAAAAAAGTTTTACAAAGAGGCCAAGTACCCCTTTGCCATCACCAAGGTTAACATATGAGAATACTTACATTAAACAATAGATCGTTTGATCTTAACGAATTGCCAGACGAGGTAGACGAAGACACAAGATTTTCAGTGCTGGATAATTCAAATCCACTAGAACCAGACTTCTTTTTCATGCCACTGATATTTTTAGAATCGTTTAATTCACCAGCTATAGTTCTCAACATCGGAGGATATGAAATTCAGATGCCTCTAGATTGGTGTATGGTAGTAGGAGACAAAGAATGCGGACTTGATCCAGAAGTTCTACCATTAACTAGTATTAACGAACGAGGGTTTGATGCACTAGTATTCAATCCAATCAAAGGATTTAGGGCAGAATTCATGCCTGTAGAAATTGTTAATATCTATCAAGATGTGCGCTGGTATTTTCCTAAAATGAAAAACGGACAATTACTGACAGTGCCATTACACGATGAAAAAAATCCACCCTGTGTATATTTTGTCAAAGAAGTATCAAGGCAAAGTGAAGTTTTACAACTACACAAATTGATCTAATTAAATACACACATTAAGGAGTTAATATGAAGGCAGGAAAAGTATGGGGACAAACAGAATTGCTAGAAGCCAACGGTGTTTTGGAGTTTCACCGAATCGAAGCCAAAGCGGGCGGCGTATGTTCAAAACACAAACACAAATTTAAGTGGAATGGATTCTTTGTCGAATCCGGAGAGATGATCATCCGTGTTTGGAAAAACAATTATGATCTCGTGGATGAAACATTGCTCAAAGCCGGACAATACACAAAAGTTGCCCCAGGCGAATATCATCAATTTGAAGCAGTAACCGACTGCATTGCTTTTGAGTTGTATTGGGCAGAATTTGACCACGATGATATCGATCGTGACACGGTTGGATACTCTAAAGATAAAAAATAAATGTTCACTCCCGAATATCAAGAGAAATTAAAAAAACTGCATACCGACAGCAAATCATTTGGAAATAAATCTGTTATTCCAGAAGATATCACTCTTTTGATTGAAAAATATCAAGTTGATTCTATATTAGATTTCGGGTGTGGGAAAGGACACATGGTCCTTGCGTTAAAAGAAAAATATCCGGATATTAAAGTTTACGGATTTGATCCTGGAATAGAAAGCTTTGACAATCTTCCAGAAAATGTTGATATGATTTTTAGCTTTGATGTGTTAGAACACATCGAACCGGAACTATTGGATGAGACAATAGTTGATCTTGCACAAAGAACTAACAAGGTTATGTATCATTTGATTGCTTGCCATCCTGCTAAAAAAAATCTCAGCGATGACAGGAACGCACATTTAATTGTAGAAAATCCAGAATGGTGGAAACAAAAACTTCAAGCATTACCTAATTGGAAAATATACAACGATCATTCGGTGGTGTACGAGGGAAGACCTACAACTCAGCAAGGGGTATCGTTTGATGTTGTGAAATTACTAGTCACTATGGAAAAGGTTTAACATGGGGTCTCTCAAGCCAGGTACAACTTACATCTACGAGCGAAATGGCGAAGAAGTATATGCTCGAGAGTTTGGTGAGACAGACCGTAAGTTGATTGGATACAAATACGAAATGGAAGACAAGCCGGATCCTCGAACCGATGACGGTCGTCCGTTAATTGAGCACATAAAAGAAAATAAACTGTGGGGCGATATTCATCGAGCAGCCAAAACAAATAGTGCTTTACAAGAAGCACTAGAACGTGTTAAAATAATATATCATCTAAGCAAAGACCATGGCAAAAAATAAACACGTAGACCTATTCAAAGATATGATACCTTGTGTAGATCAAGGAATCAAAGAATTATGGGATGCAGTCACGGACGAAGGTAGAAAAGAAATCAAGGGCGATCTGTGGAATCTCAATCGATACATCAGCAGTGTCGCAACCTCCGATCAAGAGATACAAGAACACTATCTACTCGTAGTTAATGAATTCTATAACAAGAATTGGGCATTGATCGGTAAACATCCTAAACTACAATGGCTAACCTTAGCGGCATGCAGCCATCACAGCAAATCTAAACAATTCCATGAATGGATTCCTCTTAAGAAAGAAAAGAATAAAAAAGAAGAATTGCTTGCAGAACTATTTCCAACTATGAAAAGGTCAGACATTGCTACACTTGCATCCATTACCACAGATCGTGAAATCAAAGACTACTGCCAAGGACTTGGCTGGGACAAAAAACAAGTCAATGCAATTAAACTTTAAATGCGAATATTGCGGCAAATTGTTTGCCAAGGAAAAAACCTTAACAGTACATGTCTGCGAACAAAAACGCAGATATCTTAGTCGTGACGAAAAACATGTGATGATGGGATTATTGACCTTTCAGCGATTCTATCAACTTACACAAAAAGCACAGCAGCCTAAGACATTTGACGAATTTGCTACTTCGAGTTTTTACACAGCCTTTGTAAAGTTTGGAAGTTTCTTGGTTAATACAGCGCCTATCTATCCAGAAAGATTTATTGACTTCGTGGTAAAAAGTGGAGTTAAATTAGATCATTGGTGCAGAGATGAATTGTACATTAATTATATCACTGAACTTGTAAAGATAGAACCTGCCGATGGCGCTATCCAACGCTCTATTGTCACGATGATGTCCTGGGGAGAAAAATACACAGCGCCATGGGAACATTATTTTGCCTACGTGCATCTTAATCGAGCCACGCATGATATTAAAGAAGGGCTGGTATCTCCATGGATGATATTAAATACTCGGTCTGGCAAGGAAATGTTACAGCGTATGAACGATGAACAATTAGAAATTGTTGGTCCGATCATAGATCCGCAGTTTTGGTTGCGTAGATTTAAATCTTTGCCGGCAGATCTAGAATTAGTCAAAGATGTTATAAAAGAGGCAAAAATATTGTGACAACAGAAAACAAAGAAAAATTTATTTCCAATGATGACATTGAAATCGAAGTTATGAGCACCGAAGAAGATTCACAACATTGTGTATACGTTAAATTTTCAAACTTTGCCGAGGCCGAGGATGCTGACGAATACGCTGAATTTCTAGCTGAAACATTACCCCTGTTATTGTTTGAAACCACAAGGATGCAATAATGCCTGATATTGATATAGACTTTGTAGACAGAGATACTGCATTGAAATTATTCAAACATATCCCTGCTAGTCGTGTTGATAACAATCAATTGACCAAACACAACACTGGAGTCTATCTACATAATGTACCCATGAATGCAGTAGAAGCTGTTTGTAGTGTGCCCTATGATCATGTAGAAGCAGAAAAATATTTCAAGATTGATTTTTTAAATGTTGGCATTTATAAAGGTGTCAGAGATGAAATTCATCTCGTTCAATTAATGGAGACTGAGCCATTATGGGATCTACTACAAGACAACGATTTCGTTCAGAATTTGTTCCATGTGAATAGTCATGGCAGTATTCTAAGGCAGATGGAACCAAAATCTATCGAACAACTAGCAGCCGTTCTAGCAATGATTCGACCTGCAAAACGTTATCTAATTGGCAAAGACTGGACTACGGTGATGAGGGAAGTTTGGACGAAACCAGACAATGAAGAATACTTCTTCAAGCAATCGCATGCTACTGCGTATGCTGTAGCCATTGTGGTGCAGATGAATTTGATCTGTGAGCAGGTCAGTTACGGGTATAGTTAACCTATTTTTCTAACCAAGGTGATCGACTTACGTTTGATTCTTTTGACAATGATATCGTTGAGGCTGGTACAGGGACCATGCACTAATTTAACATCTTTGGTTGAAAAATTCTTGATCACATATCTAAAATTAAAGATCTCACGTGCCAGAAAAATATTGATAGGAATTTGTCTATTTGATTCCCACCACCATGCTTCACCTAACTCTAGAAATCGTTTTTTTTCCTCGTCTGTTTTTATCATAGAATAGTCATACATACTAGTGACCTGGGCATCTTGGTTGATAATGATGCCCACATATTCGTGGCTAACATGCACTATAACGCTGATAAAAGGGAAATTTTCTTGTAGGTTAGTTGTTATTCTCATTCGATAAATACTGCTAAAGGTCCGTTAGTGTATGCAATTTAATCCTGTTTATTTATATGTCAACAAACTCGATGTATTTACCACCCCGACGGACACTTGGTCAACTGAGAGGTATCGCAGAGTGTATAACAGAAATCTAAAAATATTTCGAGGTGTTGATAATCGCATTGACATCCAGGTCCGTAACAGTGATCAAAAGGCCAGCAACATCGTTGGCAGCACTTTGGTATTTAATCTCATTAGCCAAGACACCAAAGATTTAGTGCTACAGAAAGATTTCACTGCCATGGATCTTGCCACAGGCAAGGTCACAGTTATTGTCACTGCCGAAGAGCTTCTGGATCTTGATATGGGATTCTATAACTACAGCATAGTCAAGGAAATTCGATCCACTATAGATAGCACAGACTACACAGTGACTTCTAAAATGCCCTTATACATGGACAGTCAATACGACACCGTGGGCACCTTGGAAGTCACAGGCGATGTATATGGAGGAGTGGCCGACAGTGTGATAGTAGATACATTCAACTATACCAATCCATTTACCCAGGGTGCTTCAGAACCCTTGCCATTCTATGTCAGTGCAATCATAGATGCTAGACCCAACACATCACCGGCTTATCCCATTCATACATTTCAATTTTACACAACCAATTACACCGGCACAGTGGAGATACAAGCCAGCCTTGACGCACAAGGTGCCACACCACGAGATACCAAATTTAGCACCGTTGCAACAGTTGATTTAGCCAATGAAAAATACAAGAATGTCACAGGCAAGTATAATTGGTTTAGAGTCAAACACATTCCGGCAACAAACAACACAGGAACTGTTGACAAGATACTGTATAGATAGTATACTTGTAGCATGACTCTTGTCGTTGATAAATTTCGAACACTGCTTCCGCCTCGTGCTAAATCAAGTCCCTCTGGTTGGACATCATTCAACGCACCTTGCTGTCAACACAGAGGACACAGCCCAGACACTCGCAAACGTGCTGGCATAAGATTCGACGGCAACGGCATAGTCTATAACTGTTTTAATTGCAAATTTACCACTGGGTGGCAACCTGGCAGTAGCATAGGCGAGAAGATGAAAACCTTATGTAGGTGGTTAGGAGCCGGCGAGGATACCATCAAAGAACTTGTATTTGAAGCGATGAAAACAGAAAGTGATGATTACCGTCCAGAACATCACGAAACTAAACTAGAGTTTACAGACAAAGAACTACCAGAAGGTGCAATGCCTTTGTTAGAATGGGTAAACAGCAAATACTGGAAAGATATATCTTCAGAAGTAGAGCTCGTGATTGCCTATGTTGTGAGTAGGGGATATGATCCGTTTGATGGCAACTTTTTCTGGAGTCCTGCATCTGGGTACGAACACCGTGTTATCATTCCTTTTAAGTGGGAAGAGCGCATTGTAGGTAATACTGCAAGAAAAGTAACCTCTGGTAAACCTAAATATCTATCGGATCAACACCCTCATTTTGTTTTCAATTTTGATCAACAAAAAGAAAATCAGAAGTATATATTTGTATGTGAAGGTCCATTTGACGCCTTGGCCATCGACGGTGTAGCACTGCTCACTAATGAGGTTGCTGAACAACAAAGCAGAATAATCAATAGCCTAGGTGCTGAAGTTATTGTTATTCCCGATCAAGATCGAGCAGGGGTAGTGTTATTTGATCGTGCAGCAGAACTTGGGTGGGCAGTGGCCATGCCAAATTGGGATGCTGATGTAAAAGATGTAGCAGATGCAGTATGTCGATATGGAAAGCTGTTTGTGCTAGTAGATGCAATAAAAACAGCACAACAAGGACAGATTAAAATTAATATGGCTAAGAAACAACAAGAACACAAATTAGAGAGGTTAGGAAATGTTTAAAAGAATCGTAGACTTTGTGCTGTATCCCCTTAACAAATATCTCGAACATAGAAGATTTAAACGCAGGCTAGAGGAATTGCGAAAACGTGATCCTTTCATTTACAAATGATCGCCTGGGGAATAAATGCACTAAATCACGGAAGTAGTCTTGCAGTTTTTAAGGACCAGAAACTACTGTCAAATAAATTTAGTGTTGACGATGAACTCAGTAGTGATATAAGCTATAGTGCCCTAAGCTGCGGAGCACCAAGTCGTATCTTTTGGTACGAACAACCCTGGCTTAAAAAAGCAAGACAATTACGTGCAGGTCAATTGAATAGAGCATTTGATTTAAGTATACTTCCTAGAAGATATTTGAACAACATAGAATTACAGCATGTACCAATCACTTATACTCCGCATCATGCCAGTCATGCCGCGGCAGGCTATTATACCAGCCCATTCAATCACTGTGCTATTGTCGTACTCGATGCAATAGGCGAGTTTGAATGTGCTACCATATGGGAAGGCAAACACGGTGAAATGCGTAAAGTATGGAGTCGCAGCTATCCAAATAGTCTAGGATTATTTTATAGTGCATTTACACATGTTCTAGGAATGACTCCCATTCAAGATGAATATCAATTACAACAAATGTCTGAAAAAGGCGATCCTAAAATTTTTTATTATAGAGTAAAGAAATATTTTACAGGTCTACTAGAGTTGAATTATAATTTTCACAAAGGTGTTAACGATCAAAAATTCTATATAGATAGCATAGAAGACGAATGCAATCTTGCAGCCGCCGTGCAACTGGTATTCGAAGAACAAATTGAAATGATCATGAATAAGACAAAAGAATTAACTAATTCTGATTGTCTAGTATACATGGGCGGTTGTGCTATGAACAGCAAAGCCAACAAGATAGTAGTTGAACCTAAATTCAAATATATTTGGTCATTGCCTAATCCTGGAGATCCAAGCAGTTCAGTAGGTGCGGTTTTATATCATACTAAACAAAGAGAATGGGAATACGACTTTGGTGTTGTAAAGCATATAAAGATTAGTGTATAATAGTATTATGATAAAAGATTACGGATACGAAGTACAAAAGTTATATCTTGAATTAATGCTGGCAGATGCTGAAGTGTTTGTTCGCTGTCAAGGTATCTTTGATCACAGCCTATTTGATCGCAAACTACAAGATGCAGCAGAATTCATACATGAATATGCCAAAGGCTACAATGTATTGCCTGATTATGAAATGGTCAATGCTACATGCAGATTAGATTTGGCCAAGCCTAGTGAGCTCAAAGATGGCCATATGGATTGGTTCATGGATGAATTTGAAAAGTTTACTCAACACAAGGCTCTTGAACGTGCGATTATACAATCAGCTGATTTATTAGAAAAACATGACTACGGTGCAGTGGAGGTATTAATCAAAGAAGCTGTACAGATCGGACTTGCTCGAGATATGGGCACAGATTATTTTCATGACCCTAGAGGTCGATTAATGGGCATCAAAGACAAGAACGGACAGGTAAGCACAGGCTGGCCCAGTATGGATCGTAGATTGTTTGGTGGCTTTAATCGCGGAGAGCTTAATATCTTTGCAGGTGGATCAGGTGCAGGTAAAAGTCTGTTCTTGGCTAATCTAGGTGTGAACTTTGCACTTGCGGGGTTGAATGTGGTTTACCTAACACTAGAACTTTCAGAAGCATTGGTATCGATGCGTATTGATGCTATGGTCACAGGAATATCCACAAAAGACATCTTCAAGGATCTCGATGATGTTGAAATGAAAGTCAAAATCATTGGTAAGAAATCTGGCTTGTTACAAGTCAAATATATGCCCAGTGGTAAGACTGCTAATGACATTCGTGCATATCTAAAAGAATATGAAATCAAAGTAGGCAAGAAAGTTGACGTATTGTTGGTTGACTATTTGGATTTGTTGATGCCCTTGAGCAAGAAGATTTCACCAGCAGACTTGTTTATCAAAGACAAGTATGTATCAGAAGAACTGAGAAATCTTGCAGTGGAAAAGAACTGTGTGTTTGTCACTGCGGCACAGTTGAATCGTGGTGCAGTTGAAGAAGTCGAGTTTGATCACAGTCACATCAGTGGTGGCTTATCTAAGATTCAGACAGCGGACAATGTGTTTGGCATCTTTACCAGCCGTGCTATGCGTGAACGTGGTAGGTATCAATTACAGTTAATGAAGACTCGTTCAAGCAGTGGTGTGGGCATGAAGATTGATCTTGAATTCAATCTAGAAAGTTTGAAAATCAGTGATCTACCCGAGGATGAACAAGAAAGTCATAATGGTGCAGCTCGAGGTGGCAGCAGTATAATTGAGCAGATCAAACGCAAGGCAGAACTAACCGCACGTGAAGAGCCCAGTGAAGGACAACCTGTGGCCAAGGTGCGAGCCCAAGTAGAAAGCACCAAACTGCGTGAAATTCTAAACAGCATGAACACAGACGATGAAGAATAAGAAAGTAGAACTGTTAAAATGGTTGCCCTCTGAGGGAGAAAACATCGAAATCGACTGGCCCAAAGTACACAAAACCATAGGCGTGGATCAGACCAAATGGCTGCTTAAACAACCGCAAGAATCATGTCAGTTGATGCTGGAACGCAATGACATGTATTGCCGATTAATTGCTGAATTCTATGACGAAAAAACATTGGTATCCTATCACCTAATGTGGGCTAAATAATGAATGCGAGCAAAAGAATTCATCACTGAACGTCAGCTGCCCAAACGTGTAAGTCGGGCAATGAACACTACCTTTCAGTTTCCTACCATGCCTAGTTCAGATGGATATCAAGTCTATAGATTTGGTATGGCCATGGCCAATCACGAAGAGCCGCCCTATGGTCCTGCTGGTCAGCATGCTGTGATCAGTGCATATACCCCCGAAGAAGAAGAGATCATACATGCAGCTGAACGAGTCACTGGCCATAAGGGACGAATACTAGCTGATCGCGGAAGCCACGAACGTGATAGCACAGAAACACAGAGTCCTGTGGCCAAACCCAAACGCAATCGCTACGGAGTTTAACGTGCGATTAAGAGAATTCTCCCAAACAGATTTTGTCACGGTAAACACAGAACTAAATCCCAAACTATGGCAAGAAGGCAGACTAGACGGCAAAGTGCGCCTTAAGCTGTTACAGATAGCCAGAGCGTTTGTGGATTTCGTAGGTGTGGATCTGGCTGTGAAAGACTATACCATAACTGGATCTAATGCCAACTATACGTGGAGCAAGTACAGCGACCTTGATCTGCATGTGATCATTGAAGGTGAAGTATCAGATGCACAAAGAGAGCTGTTTTCTGCGAAAAAGGCACTGTGGGCAGAATACCATGATATCACTGTAAAGGGTCTGCCTGTGGAGTGTTATGTACAGGGCGAATCAGAAACACATCACAGCACAGGAGTCTACAGTGTCATGGACAGCCGTTGGTTGATCAAGCCTCAGAAGACAGAACCTGATCTAGATGATCAAGCAGTGGAAGCCAAAAAGGACAGCATGCTCAGTCAGATGGAACAGGCCTTGTTAAGCAAAGATCTAGAAAAACTGCGGTCAGTCAAAGACAAAATTACCACCATGCGCCGTGCTGGTCTCGATCGTGCTGGTGAATATTCTGTGGAAAATGTGGTGTTCAAGATACTGCGCAATCTAGGCCTGATAGATCAAATCACCGAAAAAATAAGAGAGCTGGAAGATGCCGAGCTCTCTTTGGAACAACAGACCAACGTATTAGATTAATCGTTCCTAACACCAAACAACTGTAAGAGGTTGATGAAGATATTAATGAAGTTCATGTACAGACTCAATGCACCTGATATCTCCACAGCGTCTGTGGTATCCACAGAAATCATTTCACGTATGCGTTGCGTGTCGTAGGCAGTCAATCCCAAGAATATAATAATAGCCAGGGCTGAGATCACAGTGGCCATCACACTAGAGCCAATAAAGATGTTGACGATGCTGGCTATGACAATGGCAATCAATCCTATGAACATAAACTGCCCTAGGCTCTCTAGACTGCGTTTGGTAAAGTAACCATAGCCGCTCATCACAGCAAACAGTATGGCCGCACCCATGAATGCACTAACAATCGATCCCATGGTAAACACTGCAAAGATCATGCTAAAGCTCAGACCCATAAGTGCCGCAAAACCATGTAGGCATAACTGTGCCACGCCCTTGCTGGGATTATTACCCAATACGTAACTGATGCCAAAGATCGCAGCCAAGGGTGCAAAGATCACGATCCATTTTAATATGCCAGTGAAAAAGAACTGTACGAGTTCTGGTGTTGTGCCTACCCAATAACTGACCAACATCGATACTAAGACTGCTAGACTCATGTGTGCATACACCCGTCCCATGGCTGCGTTGATGTCAGCTGCCGAACGATAGGCTAGGGTTCCTTGATCTGAATAATTTACTCCAAACATTGAATACTCCTTGTGGTTAGATACTTAATTATACAGGGAAATTCGTCAAAGGTCAACTAGCTGCGTTCGCTGGGTGTGTACAATTTCACAAAGCCCTGCCAGGTGTCGCCAGTTCTAGCAGTCATACGTTCCGCCAACTGTCGAGCCATGTCTTCAGCCAAAACTCTCTGTTTCTGGGTGAATCTTGTGCCAGTGAGATCCTGGCTTTTGATGGTTTGCCCGGTGACTGTGCTGCGAGCCATGGGTAATAGATATTGTTCGCTCATGCAAATATTTATGCCAAATATCGATTCCATATGTGATCAGCAAAACGACTGTGATGCAGCACACTGGGATGCATGTCGTTTTCAGCTCGTGGTATCAAAGGATCAAGTATGACCCGACAACTGGTATGATCTACTGGCACAGTGTACCAAGTTTTGGGATCGGGTATTATGTACGGCTCACGCAGCGATTTATCAAGGTCACGTCTTGCCTGTTCAAGTTGATCCAACGATGTTTGAGTTTCTACACTTAGATGTATGACTCTAGCACCCGTGGCACATAGAAAGCCATCAGTCATAGTTTGTAGAACCAGACTATTGTAGTATCTATTATAGATGCCCATGGGTTCTAGATAAGTGTTCTTGGTTGAGTCTTCTATGTACTTTCGAATGTAGGCATCCGTACGATCTGTGCTATGCTGTGATCGACTCAGTCCAAAAAGTTTATTGAATCCTAGAATAACTGTGCGCCATCCCTGCATTGGATCTGTAATGTTACAAAATGGCACTGATGTACGAGCAGGCCACTGTAGACTCAGTCTTGACAAATATGTCCACATAACTATGACCGTGTCCGTGGGCAGAATATTTTTGGCTTGAACTGCACACTGACGAGCTATCTGCTGAAAACAAGCGCCACGGCGAGCATGATTCTGTACTGGAATGCCAAGACGACGGCCCAATACCGCAGGCCATGCATATTCACTGGGTTGATATAGGTGTATGTCTTCCCACTGAATCTCGATGCGTTGCTCACGGATTTCATCAGCAGTGAGTGGTCTTCCCGAACTGTCACAGACAGGCTTGACCACATCCGGAAGTGCGAAACCCTGTGTGATAGAACAGCCAAAAGTATGTAGTGTGGTCATATACAATAATTATCAACTAGAGTTCTAGGTGGGATTATTCCTGGCGAAGCGCAGCGCAAAATTTTTTTGTGCAGAGCACTAGAGCGCAGATTTTTCTCAGTCACTGACCGCATGTTCAACCTGCACTGTGTAGATCATGCCCCCTAGGATCCGTTGATATATCACAGCACAGTCTCTGACCCAAAATTCCATGCAGTTGTGCGAATCTATGACTAGGATGTAGATCATAGTGTATTTACAGTCCGGGACTATATATGTGTATGTTAACTGTAATTGACAGCACCGGTGAATACCACTGCACAGTGACTATCCAAGGTCCTGTGGGTATAATACAGATTCACGATCTAGTATGGTGTCCTCCAGATAGACAAGACTTGCTGGAGATATACTATTGGCAATCATATGCTGTGCTGCAAGGTGCATATCACTGTTGCTTTAGTTTACCTGGTAAGGTACAGTTGTTGACAGCGTAGAACCCACGGTGTTAAATGGGCTAGAAACATAACAAACCACATCACAGGCATAGACCAATCTACTCCGCATATGGCACTGGGAGTAAACACACTGTATATAAACCCTAGCAAGAATAGGGGAGCGGGCGCAAGGCTGAGAGTGGTGTATATGATTCGCATATGGTATTTACAAGGGTTGACACAGTGTAGAACTTTAGCTATAATAGCTGCTATGACAACAATCACAACAAAGACCTGTGGCATGTGCCTAATATCGAAACCATTAAGCGAGTTCGGTAGGGACGGTGGACGGCATGGCTATCCTAGATATGAGTGTAAACAGTGTGCCAGCGCACAGAGTAAAACACTGAGAGCAATCAAGAAAACCGCGCCCCCAGTGGCTGATGATCATCAATGTCCTATATGTAGACGCGACTTTGCAATGATGCAGGGACACAGTACTAGACTCAAAGGCTGGGTCTGTGATCACGATCATGTGACTGGGCTGTTCCGAGGATGGCTGTGTCACAAGTGTAATCTAGGATTGGGCAATCTCGCAGACGATGTAGAACGATTACAACGTGCAATAGAATATCTGAGGGGTTAGCCCGACGGGGTCTAGAGGCCTAAAAAATTGCGGCGTAAAAAATTTGGGTGGAGTACTTATGTTTCTTGGGTGGTGAATCTAGACCCCATAGCTGCTAGTTAGCGCATACTAACATACTACGTGTATACCGACCACCCCACCATGACCACCACCGGCCCCTCACCATGACCTCAGCACCTCGGCGATTGATTGGCCTTACACTGTCTCAGGTGACCACAGCAGATCTTCTCCGCAGCGTTGTCCCAGTTGGGCATCTGATCGAACAGAGTCTTGCCCTGAGATATCTTTGGGTCCCAGGCTGTGTCCCTGCGATCGTGTGTAGCGCAGCCCGTGCTAGCTGCTGCGAGCGCGATCAATAACAGCAGCGCAGACTGCTTGGCTTTCTGTATCTTCATCCAGTGTCTCCCATAAGAACTCTTGTATCATTATCTCTGTGATGCCGTGTGCATCTACGCGATCACGCCCCTCTAGGCTCTTGAGGAATAGTATGTGCTGCTCTACATCCTGCACCGACCACAGCAGTTGTGCCAGCTTGTGTTGCCGCTTGGTGAGTCCGTGTATGGTGATCATGCCAGGCTCTTTAGATAGTCACACATGTTCTGCCATGTGTTTGCAGGTACCTCTGTAGGTGTATCCTGGACACGTACATGAGTGTTCTGTGACTGTGTACGTTTGCCCACTACTACCAATAACTGTGCGTCCATGAGTTTCTTTCTTGATTGTGAATAAGTTCTTGTTGCCTGGTGCAAACTTCCTACCTCTCTTGTCGAATCCTTTGATTGGGTTCTTGAAGTAGAACGGCTTAAGCTCGTTGACTTTTACATATGCTACTAGATTGTTACCGTCTAGTAGATATGTGTGGGCGTGGAATGCGCCCCCTGTGGTTTCTACCAGTGCTTGCATTAGGCAAATCTAGCCACTACATTACGAGCGCTGCCAGCATCGATCACTAGGTTGTCAGTAGGACGATACATGCTGAGTTCAGAGACTGTGTTGTTGCCAATAGGCACTGCCCTGCGGATGGTGCGTACTTTAGGCAAGCGAGTGTCGCGATACAGTTTGCTCACTGTGGCTGCTTGCTCGACTGTGTTACAGATGGTAACACGCAGGGTCACATCACCTGAGCGGCCTTCGGGTATGTTCTTGCCGATGAAGCCCAGGGCTCGCACCGGTTTCCCGTTCTTGGTGCGGCCGTTTTCTAACAAGAATGATTGATAAGCGAGATCAGTTACTGAACGGTTAGTGAATGTCTGATCTTTTTCCAAGAAGCCCAAATACTTCTGAATCTGACCGTTGCTCACTGCCCGGCCACGCTCACCTGTGACTACTAATACTTCATTGCCCAGCATGAACTCTACTACCACAGGGTTAGTGTTGGCATCAAAGAATCCCATGGCCTTGTTTTGTGTGTATTCAACTACTTTCATTTTTCGCTCCTGTTTGTGTGTGTATGTGTTTATTATAAGGTCAAATGCTCAAACTGTCAACCGAATTCGTAGATAAATTCGGCCATTGTAGGATCCAGCTGGATCAAGTCTCGTGCCGCGTTGGTCAATGCACGATAGCGAGCCTGTGTTTCCGTGCGTGACAGTTCGCCATCACAGCTGAGGTTCTCAGGACTCAGTGCGCTGTCAATGTGTCGTGCCACGAACTCACGTCCCTTGGCGGTCTGGACTTCAAAGACCACGCAGTTGCCGCTGAACAGTGAGTTCCAACGGTTTTGCTGATCAATGTATGCCTGTAGTGCTTTCATGTGTGCTCCTTTGTGTGTATGTGTATATTATACGGTCTTTTGAAAGACCTGTCAACCAACTGGGTTATTCCTGTTCGATGAAGATCAGCACTGCGGCCACTGCCAAGCCCAACACCAACTGACCAGTAAAAGCTAGGATTACGGGGATGATCCATTCCATGTTAGACTCCTGCGATTGTAGTTAAAAAACCAGCAGTGATCAACAGCATAGCTTGGATGATGCCAGAGACCCAACCTAAATATACCACAGCACAGAATCCGATCAGTTGTAACATAGTTCGCTCCTTTTGTTTAACTTAGCCTCTAGTATACGATCAAACACCCAAAGTGTCAACCAATATCAGTGTTGCAGAACTGCCACATCTTCAGTGCATCACCACGCAGTCCCATCAATATGCCTTCATAGTCCCTGTATGAGCAGAAAGCCCACACACGTTCCGGACTGTAGGTATAGCTAGGCACCCCCATCGTCCTACCCCAATCGTAGGTGCGTTCGGTGTTGTGCTGAGTGCAGATCCGCTTGGCTGTTGAAGCCAATTTGTAGTACTTCTCCATGCGTCCCGACTGCTGATCATAGACTACGAAACCCACGGCTGCTCCTTAGTAGTGTCTACGGCCACCGCCGTGGCACTCTTGAACATAGATAGGACCTTGGCCTGGTGCGCTGTAGACCTGGCGCAGAACACAGGTGGCCGGCATGTGATCGTGTCGATGACCTTGATGCATAGGCACTGACTGTGGTTGGTCATGCTGTGGCTGTGAACCAGGCTTGGCAAGTTGATAACCAATCAAGGCTCCTATGGCCACGCCCAGGACATCGCGTTGTGTGATGTCTGCATGAGCTGGAACTGCTATCACAGCGGCTAGGGCAACAATGGCGATCTTCACGTGTTTCATTTTGATTCCTTTGTGTTAATATCTGTAGTATAAGACCTTTTGGCTAGGCTGTCAACCCCTACTAACTGCTATTGCTCTGTGGATTTCTGTTAGGGCCGCACGATGCGCCAAGGAATACATGCGAGTGACCAACAACACATGACCGTCGAGAGCATAGACTGTGAACTGTCCTCTCTGTGTCTCTAGCAAGAATCTCGCCATGTTTCGCTCCTTGTGTTGTTGTGGCGCCGTGGACGGGAATCGAACCCGCCTGAGTCTGATAGACAATCAGATGCCCTACCCAGAGGACTACCACGGCAAAATCTCAGTTAGAAAAGAATTAAAGGAACCATTGTGCATCTATCTCTTCCCAGGGGAACGTCTCCACAAGGGCCTGCACGGTCATTACTGCCTAGATTCTCCACCGCAACTCCAGGTCCACACGGCCTATGCCGCTGACCTTGTTTCATGCTCCTGGACTCGACCAGCGCCCGTCGGTACTGTCATCTTCCCAGTCGCCTAGTGGTCTAGGTAACCTTTAACTCTTATCTAACTGTTTTGTTATCGCGGAGGCCGAGTCTCCTAACTCGCTTCGAGTCCCTTGGTTCCAACCCTTTTTGCATCGCTGCTGGGTTCTTACATTCGAGGACCGCCTTGCTTTTTCTTTCTTCTTGTTTCTATTATATGCTCAAACTGCCAATCTGTCAACCAACTGCTCTCAATAACCCTACAAGTCCTATGGCTAATGAAATCACATTAACCATCAGCTGCGGGCGGTTCTTAACGCGGAATGCCCATGTTAAGAACAGCACTGTGCCTACAGCAAACACGATGATGTTATAGGGATAAGCTGCAGGACCTACAGCGTTGAGAATGTGCCCTAGCACTATGGCTACAGCACCTGTCCATTGTAGAAGTTCATTTGTTTTGTTCATGTGTGTATTGTAACACTGAACACCCAATCTGTCAACCAAATTAGGTGTTGTTTTTTCGCAACAGATCAGCGCCGTCGTCCACATCAACCACCAACTTGCATGAAGTGAGGTTCTGGTTCAAACGCTGGATCAAGCTGTCTCGATCACAGCCTTGACCTAGGAACTGATCGTCGCTCTTGCGATAAGCATAGATCACATCGCCCATCTGTTCCAACCTTACTTCGACCACATCAAGCTCTGCAGTGGGTTCTTGGGGGGTCAGGCCGGCCAACTGTTGCTGCTGTCGCAGCATGAGATCATTCAGTTGCCGTTCGGTCACTCCTAGTTCCTTTAGGATCTCACGGAAGATATTTCGATGGAATCTAGCGGCCGTCTGGTAACCTAACCAGAACACCACCACCAAGATCAGCACAGTTTCTATCATGTCCATATTTATGCGAACTCTGGGGTTTCGATCTTGGAGAGCATGTTCGCAGGCACTCGCCACAGGCCATTCACAGTCTTAACCGTGACATACTTGATAGCGATCTTGGTGATCACTCCTGTGACGTTGCGTCCCAGTTTGGTGCTGGTGAAGTTCACATTGTCTCCCACAGCCAGGCCTCGCTTGACTTCTCGTGTGAGTCGAGCCCGGCCATACTTGACCGCATCTATGATCGAACTGAGTTCATCGTTGGTGAAGTTGCCATGCATGATGGCCTGATTGACTTGACTGATGTTCATGTCTGCTCCTGTGTGTATGTGTTTATTATACTGCCTTTAGGCCAAACTGTCAACCCCTTAAGCAGCGGGGCCGGTAGCCCCAAAGACCCTTACGCTGTCTGGGTCTCTACAAACTGCATAAGCTCTTCGTATGTTGCCTCATATGCATACGCGATCTCGTCGTCAATTGCGTCTGTCTCTAAGTTGTCTCCCACGTACTTAACGGCCTCTACAAGCGTAAAGCCTGTGTCTCTGCAATAGTTTGCAAATACTACTAAATGATGTCTAGACATGTGTTTCCTTTTACTGTTTAAAAACTTATTATAGCACACACTTGTCCAAAATGCAAGTGTGTGCTAAAGACCCTACACGTTGTAGTGTTACAGCTCCATGCTAGCATAGCCGTTGTCTTGCATACCCTGCTCTGTAAACATAACCTCTGTTCCTAGCAGTGTACTAATCGCATCTACAAAGCCGCTGTCTGTGTACAGTCTCCAACTGCCCTCGTACTCTGTGTCGCCGTTAACTGTGTAGCACACTGTAATGTGTATGCTACTATCGCCTTCCAATTCGTCCCACCATTGCTCGTGTATGTGTATGCTTGTAACTGTAACTGCCTCTAGCTCGCAGTCCCATATACTGTCGCCCGCAAGTTGCACTAGTACATTGCAGTCGTATGTTGTGCTAATGCTGTCTGTGTTAGTCTCTGTACCTGCTAGTGTCAGCTTGTCGCTAACATTAAATGTCGTTGCTTGCATTGTGTGCTCCTATTGCATTGTTTAAAAACTTATTATAGCACACTACTGTCCAAAATGCAAGTAGTGTGCTAATAACCCTTACGCTGTAGTGTTATTAGTAGCTGTCGCTTGTAGCTTCGTCTACTGCACAAGCTAACGCATTAAACGCACTTTGCACAGTGTATGCGTCGTCTAAACCCATTTCGTCTAGCAAAATTTGTACGCTAAACATTAAACTGTCTAAACGCTGTTTTTGTGCTTGTAAGTCTTGCATTGTGTTCCTTTGTTGCTAAGTTGTTATTATAGCACACTACTGTCCAAAATGCAAGTAGTGTGCTAATAGCCCTATGCTTTACTCTACTATTACAATATTAGTTGTACGCAGGTGCTTGCTTGCTGTTGCAATAGTGCGTTGCACTTCACTTTGTAAATCTTCTGCAAGTAAGTCCCCACTAACATAGTTGCATTTTGCTTGTACAGGAAAACGCATTTTGTAGTTAGTGCCCACTAACTCTTTGTGTACATTAAATGCAATTTGCATTTTATAGGCATTTAATTTTTTGTTGTAAACTAGTTTAGCGTATGCTATGCATTGTGTTAACATCGTGTGCTCCTGTGTGTGTAAGTAGCTATTATAACGCACAATGTCCAATCTGTCAACCAAAAAAAAGAGACCCTACATTACATAGGGTCTCCAAGGTCACCGTACCGGGAGCGAGTCGGATTTACGCGGTAACAGTCTCTGCCTTTACAGCGGAGTTCTTGGCAGTCACGGAGACTGGATTCTTCTTCTCAGCGTAGGCCAGAGCAGCTTCGATAGCTGAGTTGCCCTTGCCGAAGCCTGTGCTCTTCAAGTGCTGAACGGCTTCAGCCTTGGTCATCTCTGTGGGCAGCTCTACGATGTCCACATCAGTGTGACCGTTCTTCTGCAGGATCTTCACACGCATTGTGTCATTGGCAAACCGAACCTTGGTCTTGCCTTCGTGTGTTGAGACGCCTACAACTGCAAATTTCTTATCTGTACTCATTTTACTATTTCCTTTTTCTCTATGTGTGTTTAAAGTGTATGCCAATTCTTCAGCATGTTATTAGTATAGCACCGATTTGATTCAGCGTCAACCATTCATTTTACCAAATTAACCTGTATGGTCACAGCCTCCTGTTCATCAAGGGCAGCAACGAACTCGTCATCGAAGACCAGATCCTGCATGCTGAGATCAATCATCTCTTCTACCCTGGCGAGATCCGGGGATCCTGATCCTTGGCAGCTCACGGTAAAAGTAAAGGTGTAGGTTCTCATTCTGTGATCAATCCCAGTTTGTTGTTCTTCTCAACTCCGTCTTTGATCCACTCTGTGAGCTCTTCCTCTGGATTCTCAGCTTCGTATTCAGCGATGGATTCTGAGATACCGAACATGTCATCAAGATCATCGCCGATGGCAGCTCGCACAGTTGCTGAAGTCTCACCACTATACTCGTGGTAGTCATCGAATCCATCTTCCCATTTACCACAGTAGCCCATACCGGGTTCGTAGTAGTAAAGTGTGACTTCAAAGCCTTGTTCAGCCAATGCTTCTGCGATTGGAACTGGAGGTGACCAGGCACTGTCAAAGTTGCCGCTGAATCCAAGACCGTCTTGGTCGATCTCTACGCTGTCACAGGTGACATCCCACTTGGTACCCCACTTGGCTATCTGATAGTCATACCAGTTGCCATATCCATACTTCTCTAGATTGGCTGCTGTCTTGGCTTCCAAAGCCTTCTGTTCGTCGCCGTTGCCTAGGCGGCCACTGACTGTGTCAGTGAGGTCTTGCGGCACTGGGATCACTGCGTTGCAGAGTCCACTGTCGGCGAATGCAGCCGCTAGTCGCTGTATCTCTGCGGGATTGTCTCCACGCACCGTAATATGATTTGAACACCAATTAGGCATAGTCGCTCCTTAAGTTAAGTTAATATTATAACACCAAAATGTCTCTGTGTCAACCTGGTTGATAGTCTTTGACCATGACATACAAAGGGTCAATGCATTCTTTCTCATCTATACTCCATTCGTCGTCGGTATAGTCAATCCATCTGCGATAGGCCGGCTCGCTGTTGTCAACTTCACCGTCAAACCCCAGTTCCATGGCTTCTTCTTCTGAGTCAGCTTCGACCCAGTAGGATTCTTCGATAAGACTGGTACGACTCATGAGGAACTTGAACTTCTTCATCGTTAGCCTTTCGTGTTATCTACAAAATAACGGTAGGGCAAGCCTACTGTCCAACAGAGGAACTCGTCGTCACCGTTGGTGCCTTCTGCCTCATGAATCCAACGCAGGGCCATTGCCCGATCCTTAGCACCGCAGGCTAAGATTCTCTGCACTCGCATCTCAAAGCCGCGAACGGCCTCAGTCTCTGCGGCACAGCGAACAACCTCTTCTTGCTGGATCACAGCACCTAGACTGGCAAACTCCATTTCAAAGTCAGCCTCGGTCCAGCTGCTGGTATCGATACCGCGTGGACGAACGCCATATGCATCCTTGTGCATATCCCAGTACTGACAAGCATACTGCTCTAGTGTGCTCATCTCTTCCCAGTTTTTGAATTCGTTCATTTCAGCTCCTTGTTATTCACTATACCCATAGTATAACACCGAACAGCCAATCTGTCAACCAATCTGTGAAAGACCCTACGATCGTCTGGGTTTCAGCAGGCTCTCTGCTTCTTTGCGCATCTGTCCAGCTTCCTTGTACAGTCTGTCAGCGTTCAGTTTCAACGACTTAGATCGTTCTTTAGCCAGCTTGCCGTCGCCGAACTCGCTCTCAACATACCACGCGATGAGACTGTTCTTGATCATGCTGGGCAGGTTGTCGCCGTTGTCCTCAGGGCAGATAAACCTTACAGGACAGGCCCCCCAACCACCCGACTCTAGATAAGCTGCATAGTAGCGTCGATGATCCTTGTTGTAAGGATCAAAGGGTACCATTGGCCGAGCTAGGTACTCCAGTTTGCTCATCAGCTGTTTACAGTGGCATACGGGCTGTGGTCTTCGGCTTCTACACCAACTTCCTGCAACCAGCCCAAGACCTGTTCGATGGGGCACTCCAGCATGATTGCTATCATCCTAGGTGTGTGTCCCTCGATGTACAGTTGCTCGATGTCATAGGCTAGATCGCTCATTGTGCAGCCTCTTTCATCACTTGTTGAACTTGGGTAACACCTCTGTCAGCCACACTGGCCACGCCTGTGATGCCCACAGTTGCTACAAAGATACCGAGGAAGAATGCTATAATATGACTCATGATTACTCCTGATCAATTTCGGGTTGGGGGTTGTTACGATTCTTAAAGCGATACCACAGCATCTGGGGAATGCCTAGGCGCCATGCCCACAACACATCCATCACTATGAGACCTACTACAAATGCAATTATCATTTCCATCTTTCGCTCCTTGCTCTGTTGTTATGTGTTTATTATAACACCAATATACCTAGATGTCAACCGATAGGTTGTACGCACACGTAAGCAGCGGGGCCTGTGGCTAACCTGCCACATCCCCTGGCACTCCAATCATGCTGCCTCTTTTTCATAGATCACAGTCTGACCAAAGGGTGCTTCTGCTGAAGTGTTACCTTTAACGATAAAGATTGTATCGCAGTAATCCTCGTTGCCCCAACCGCCACATGGGTAGCCGTCTGTGAACATGATGAACTTCTTCGGAGCGATACCGTTCTCTTCCATGAAGGTCCAGTTGACTTCGAAGTCTGTACCGCCACCACCCTGAGGCTCATAGTCCTCAAGCTCATGAGCGTCATCGTGTGTGATCTGTTTCCAGTTGTAGATCTCTGTGTCAAAGCACCACAGGTTGATGCGGAAGTCTTCATACTGGTCCATGATGCCTTTGATCTCGCTGAGGAATGCAGTTGCATCTTCATCACCAATAGAACCACTCATGTCAATGCTGATGGCCACGTCAATGGTAGTTGCTTCTTTCATGCCTGGCAGTATAGCACCTGAGTGCATACTCTTGCGATTCACACGCTGGAAGCTGTAATCGTTGCGAACAATGCTTTGGATCTCTTGACGTACAAGGTCACGCCAGCTAATCTTAGGCTCAGTCATGTTCTTGATCAAGCGTTGGATACCTGCAGGGGTCTTGCCTGCACCTGCTGCCGCGGCACTCTGGATCATGGCTTCTTTGATCTCATCACGGATGGCCTGTGCTTCTTCTTTGGTCATGCCGGGCTTGCCACCCTTGCCTTCTTTGTCGCCTTCTTTGCCAGGGCTCGAACCATCTTCGTTGATGTGCTCGTCTAACAGGTCACCTAACTGCTTGAGCAAGTCAGGCATAGAGATCTTCTCTGCTTTATCCCACAGGATGTCATAGATCTCTTCCCAAGCCAAACCACGATACTTGCTGTCATAACAGATCTTAACTTCAGTGATCTTCTCACCAATACGCTCGTCAACGAGGATCTGGTTCACCGCGTAGTCTTGTGCGATGTTAGAAAGCTGACGATCGCGTGAGCCTACACGACCAAAGTGATCAAACACGCAATGGCAAATCTCGTGTCCAAACAGGAACTCTAGTTTCTTAACACTGAGCTTCTCAACGAACTTGGTATTGTAGTAGAACTTGCGACCGTCTGTGGCCGCTGTGGGGCACCATTCGTCTGCTTCAACTAATTGCATACGGGTTGCCATGTTGCCGAAGAACGGCGCTTTCAGCAACAGCCCTACACGGGCAGTTGTCAGTTTGTCGATGATTGTTTGATCTGTTTTGCTCATTGTATCGCTCTCCTTAGTATGTGTATATTATAGCATCAAAACACACACCTGTCAACCAAAAAATATGGACGGGCAAGCCCTGAGAAGCTTCCCGTCCCTGCTACAGAGTAGAGGTTAGTTCTCCATAGCACTTAACACATACTTGCCAAAACGCTTGTGGAACTCGTCAAAGTTCTTCATCTTTGTTGCGTCTAAGGGCAAGTCGTAGTTGGTGAGCGCAGTCTTAGCACCCATCACTACCAACTCAGTTGGGAAACAGTCCATCATGTAGCGGAAGAAGTTGTCTGCCATACTGTCCCAACCCTTGGTCTTCTTGTCTGCACGGTCCTTGAGCTCATAGCACAGGCTCACAGTCAAGGAGTACATCGCTGACACTTCTTTGACCTGCAAGTCCTTGACCTTGCCGTCGAGGATGTCTTCTGCCTTGGGCAGTTTACCTGCGATTTTACGGTGAGCCATGAACTTCACAGCCAAGCCATCACCAACGGCACCCGCAACCAAGTTGTGCAATGTGTCGTTGTCGCAGTCCTCGTCCTTGAGCAAGTCGCTGACGAACACCCATGAGCGTGGAGTTGCGAAAGCCTTGCTGGGCGACTTAGGATCAAAGTCATACAAGTCTTGCTTGGCAAAGCCTACATAACCTAACACCTCTGGATGTACAGCATTCATCACAGCCCACTCTTGGAAGTCATCAAAGTCTACCTTGGCTTCCAAGTGGATGAAACGGTTAGCCAACGGAGCTGGCATACGGTATGTCACGCCACGGTCGCCTTCACGGTTGCCAGC
>Ga0209500_10000210_pt1 | contig 53058 bp, 98 predicted proteins | sample S_140212_EF_Meta_FD_187323 | JGI IMG/M metagenome (GOLD analysis project Ga0209500, IMG submission 187323) | Freshwater microbial communities from Lake Simoncouche, Canada to study carbon cycling - S_140212_EF_MetaG (SPAdes) (version 2) | ecosystem: Environmental > Aquatic > Freshwater > Lake ... | reverse complement strand
ATTCATTTTTACCATAGATAGTAATTCCAATGCTATTACCTCTATCATCTGACCACCAAGAAGAGTCAACATGTGAAAGATATCCTAAGTCAGTAATCTCTTGTAAGATATCACCAAGTATGTTAGTATCTAACATTAAATTGCCTTCAAATATTTTCTTTAAGTATTTCATTATACTATTATATATTATTACTACATTCTCATTATTCTGATGGTACGAAGTTTAAAAATTTTTCCTTCACACCCCTTCGACGGACGTCAGTTTAAAAATTTTTCCACCAGGAATTTTGGAAACCCACCACATTATCCTTATCTTTACCAACGAAATGCTTTACAAAGACGAAATATTACAAACTAAACAGACAGAAATACCCACTACCGGCTTCGTATGGGTAAACCTAAACTACGAATCAAAAACCGTACAAGATGTAATATTAATCGATATCAAACAGTTTTATGCAACTATCATCCTAAACGCCTTAGAAAACGATCTAATCGATACCAGATTATTTAATTGGTACAAAGAAGATAAAGAAAATACTCAAAATAATCTAAGATGGTTCCTCGAAAATAAACAACTAATAAAATCACAATCAGAAACCCTATACAGAAACTGGCTAACCAGAGTAAATACACTTTACCATAAACTGAAAACTCCAATACCACTAATATACTCCCAATTACTTTATAATGATATTATAACTAATAACAAAGATATCATCTATATAAACGTAGATATGATCGTTTTATTAAATAACAACCAAGAGGTATTAGATAAACTAACACAACTCCATAAAGACACACGTCTTAACCAAAATGAATTCGTATCAGTAAATAAACTAGATTGGTTTCTTGTAAAAGAAAAACACCAATATATCTATAAACTAAATAATATTATAAAATATCCTAACATAATAAAAGATAACGAACTAAATTCATTAAAAACACAAATAACAGAAGATATAAGAACAATTAAACTAAATAAACTATTTAATAACTAAATAATATAATAACTATGAAAACAATCCTAACAATCTTAACAACAGCACTCCTACTAACTTCTTGTAATAACAAAGAACAAAAATGGAAATATGAAATCCACGGATTCGTCGAAACAGGAAAAGGACCACACGAAGCCATCTGGTATACAGATACCATTACTTTAGATAATGACGGTTCACTCCACTATGATAACTCTGATGGTTCACGAGTTATCATTAAACCACCATTCATCCTACACAACCACTTATTAGATTCTACTTACATAAATAAGTAAATAAGTAAATGTCAGATTCAGAATTATTAGAATGTACTCAAAGCCTTTATGATTTTCTAATAGATGATAATGATATTAGATTGAATAAAAGTCACAATTCATTTATGGAAATTCCTTCATTTAAGAAAATGAATGATACGTTGATTAGATATGAGTTTACTAAACACTCTGATGCTGCTGATATGGTTTTATTTACCCTAACTCTTAACGATGTTTATAAAATATATGACCAAAATGATTTTAGACAATTACTAAGAAATAGACCAAGAGACTTTTTCTCATCAAAAGAATGTCATAACTTCTTTAAGACTATATTAAGACAATTAAAAGTAAATCTTACTTTAATATAGAACTTAACTTTATCTGACGTATTATATCGATAAACTCCCCCTCAACTAATTCTCTTATAGAAAGAATGTGATGGTCTTCATCTACTAATGATATCTTATAAGACTCCCACTCATCTAATACAACTATCATATAAAGATAATCTGATGGAGTAATATTCTTAGGTATACAATTAGATAAATCTATACTAATATCAAAATCGTCATCCGACATCACCACATCAATTTTTTGATCTCGTTCCCTGTTTCTTAAATAGGCCGCCAACTCCCAATACTGATGGTGTATTATTAACTTCTTTAGGGTAATAATCACTCTTAATTTATCAAACTCATTCATATTAGTTTTATGGTAGAATTCTGGCGAAGTTTTAGGGTAGTAAAAAACATACAAAAATCTGTTCGTTTTTCTGTATAATTTTGAGTCAACCCTATCGACGCCTTTCAGTCTCTTGTCAAATCTTTCATAAGGTACTGATCCGTATATACATAACCGTCTGAAACCCTTACCCCCAGTACGTCCTAGACGACTCGTTTTTTTTCAATTAATTTTAACTATTTTATTAGGTATTAATTTGTGAATTTATTATATTTGTAGGTTAAAATAAAACCTTATGAAACCACTTCTTTTAGTTATCTTTTTGCTTTCGAGCTTATTTGTTTTCTCACAATCTCAACTTACTACTACTTGGTGTGGATCAACCACATCTAGTTTAGGAACCAATGTTTACTGTAATGGTATTACTGGGTCTATTGGGTATAAGTTTGAGGTTAGAGAGGTTGATGGTACTTATGTTGGTGAGTACAATGGATATTTAGGTAACACTACCAACAAGTTTAGATTTTCTTGGATGCCTTCAGGTACAATACAATACTCAACTACATATCATATAAGAGTCGCTTGGTTCAATGGATTAGTTTGGAGTTCTTGGGGACCTACTTGTCAGTTATCAACGCCGGATCAACCCCTAACTCAACTAACTACTACTTGGTGTGATAATAGTAATGTATTAACTTCTGGAACAAATATATTTTGTACTGCTGTTCCTGGGTCGATTCAATATCAATTTACGATATCGTCTCCTAATGGGTTTATTACTAATTTAGTTAAAACATCTAATACTTTTAAGTTATCTGATTTACCATCACCTCATCCTTATTATGGTTTACAATATAATGTTGAAGTAAGAACTAGGCAAACATTATCTGAGCCGTTTGGTGATCCTGGTTTTGTATGTTTTGTAAAGTTATCTATTCCAACAACTACAATTTCTACAAATGATTGTGGTAGAACTATAAATTATTTACAACAAGATACTTTACATGCTTTGCCATTATCTGGAGTAGAGGGTTATAGATATAAAATTGAAGAAGGGTTAAATGTTATAATTGACACGGTGTTAAATCTTTCTTCTTATACGGGTATTACATTAAGGAAGTTTCCTGGTATACAATATTGTAAAACATATTCTATATCGGTTAAGGTAAAGATGAATGGAACTTGGGGGAATTGGGGAATGCCTTGTAATATATCTACTACTTGTAATCCTACAACTGAGTTAAGACCATTCTTTCTAACAAATTCAACTATTTCTTCGTGTGGTACAAACATCTATTTCAATACTATTTTATTTGCTACACAATATCAATATTCAGTAGTGGGTGGATCTATTAGTGAAATATATGGATCTGTAAGTTCTGGGTTTAAGTTACAACAATTGTCGTCATATAATTCAGTAACATACAATACTCAATATCAGATTAAGTGTCGTGTTTTATTAAACAATGTTTGGCAGCCTTGGGGACCAATTGGGACTATTACTTTAATGACTACAACTCAGTTAAGTGGTTTATGTAATCAATCGATATTAACAACTGGGACTAATATTTATTCTATTGGAGTTGGATGTGCTGGGGATTATAGATTTAGAATAAATGGACCTGGTTTAAGTAATTACATACATAACCCATCAACAATGACTAATTGTTTTAGATTGAGTCAAATTTCGGGTATTCAGTTTAATCAATCATATGTAGTAGAGGTTCAATTTTTAGCTGGTGGAGTTTGGTCAAATTGGGGACCTAGTTGTGTTATTAACACACCAATGGCTATTTTACCACACATTTATCCTATTCCTTTTACAACGACATTCAAAATTGATAATGTTGAAGTGACTAAGCCAATTTTAATAATGGATATTAATGGTAGATTAGTAGAAACAGTGTTTGATGTAAAAATGAATATTGGTGAGAATTTACCAATGGGTGTTTACTTTATTATTATAGAAGGGGGAGTTTATAAAATAATCAAAGGTTTTTATTAACAAATCTTTTATAAAGAATATAATTAGTATGACAGATTCAGAAATTATATCTCGTATAGTTAAGTTGGAAGCCGAGATTACAGAACGTATTATTAGTGATAAGGCGTTTAGGGCTTCTGATGGTGATGAGTATCAGCCTCTTAGAGTAGAGTTAAAGATTCTTAGGGATATGGTTAAACCCATCTTAGAGGTTCGGAGTTATGTTAAGGGTGGTGACCCACAGAGACCAAAGAAATAAAGAAATTATGGGGTGTGATATACATTTTTTTACAGAAAAGTTTACTTCATTAAATGATTATGAAGGACCTAGAGATTTACTAGTAGATAGGAATAATAGAATAGACGAGATAGTCGATGGTAAGCCTTCTATTGAGAGATGGGTATCAGCTGATGCTTGGGACATTGACGATGGTGATTGGTGTTGTGTTGAAAGGTATGATGGTAGGAATTACTATTTATTTTCTATATTGGCTGATGTTAGAAATAGTGGTGATGAAGAAGTAATAGATTATCCGAGAGGAATTCCCCTTGATGCTTCATGTGGTTACTTGCATAAGTGTGATTCGTGGTCATCAGATGCTCATTCACATTCTTATTTCACACTTAGGGAGTTATTAGATGTTGATTGGGGCAAATATGATAGTGAGTATTTAGAAGAGTTTTTAACTATATTAGAAGAGTTAAAATCAATTGATAGTGACTTTAATAAGGTTAGAGTTTGTTTTTTCTTTGATAACTAATTTTTTTCTTCCATTAGGGCTGTTTCTACGAATTTATCTCGTTGGTCTTGTAGATATTGTATTCTATCTAGTAGTATGTCTTTATCTTCTTTATTACTTTGTTTGATATAAGCATCTTGTTCTTCGCATTGTTTTTGCCAAAAACTTACTCTTTCTTCCATCATTCGGTGTTGATAGTAAATTACACCTAACATAAGAATAATTACAAAGGATTGTTCTTTAAGCTTAGATAAAAAGGTATCGGTAAAACCGGTGGTGGTGCTAGTTTCTTTATTTTCTTCAGACATAATATAATTTTTTTAATTATATATTAATTCTTTATTATTCACTAACAATACAAAATTATGAATGGATTTTTGTATTATGATAGATTTTACAGTATCTTATCTAATTGTTTATTTCTAATATATGATAACAACTCTTCTTCGGTTATATCTTTAATCTTTACAATAGAGGAAATGGTATGTAACTCATCTGATTTTTCATGACGTATCCAATAACATTCGGGTATAAAATACATAGCATCTTCACCATTATTACATTTCCAATTTGGATTTGCAATATCTCTATTACCACTTTTAAATAAGTAAAAAGTACCTATATAAAAATCACCATTTGTAAACTCTATAAGTAACTTCATTTCTGTAATTTTATCCTGAGTGAAATACATAAAAATTAATTATGACATCTTCTCTAATTCTTTTATAATACTTTCTTTATTGTTTGCTAGCAATCCATTACAATAGTCTGTATTGAATTTAACAGTATTTAAGAACTTTATCTGAGTAGGAATGAATTCTTGTAAGGTTTTGTTGTATTCTTTTGCTAGTGACTTTACAATAGAGATCCAATCTTCTGTGATACCACCCATTGTATCTGCGTCTCTGATAATCTTCTGTAGGATATCTGTGTTGATATCTTTATGAGGGAATTCGGTAGCAATGATAATGTGTTTAATATCATTGTATAGACCTGATTTGTTTGTGAAATCTAAATACTCTTTTAGTGATGTTAGGGCAAGTTCGATATTTTCATCGTCTTTTAATTTACCACCAGAGTGATTAAAGTCGTGGAATAGGGCGGCTAGTCCTAAATGGAGTTTATCATTTTCGGTTAACTCATATTCTTCTTGATACTCGTCAAAAAGGATCATAGAGTTATTAAAAACGTCTATCATATGTTTATTGTTATGATAAGCGTTTTCGGTTATGTTATTTTCTGATATGTAGTTCTTTACCTCATCAAAAATCTGACTGATTTCTTTTTTTGTGAAGTCTTTAGACTCGTTTATAAATTGATTAAAATCTTTCATTTAGTTTATTTAGTAGTCAGGACAGGATTCGAACCTGTTGTTAATATCAAAGCTCCACGATATTAACCATTGCTTTATAGGAACTTTCTAATGTGCGTCTACCAACGCCACCTGACTATAATAAATCGATCCAACAGTGTTGGACTCCTTATACCAACTAAACCAAACCCAATGGGTAAAAAAAGGCAAATGCGTTACGCACGAAGAACCGATTTATTAAACAAAGATAGTCATTATATTCCATAAAAACAACTTCCAGTATTAAATTTTAGTTAATTACAAAATTATGAATGTATTTTTGTATTGTTATTAAGATATCTTCACAATAGTGACATCTTTTAGTCCTTGTGACTGAGCAATTAAACTAGCGTTATTATGATTAAAGAATGATGAGTTATAGATATCATCTACCCAAGTAATATTGTTGTTTCTTGTTATGTTAGAGAATTGACCTGATTTGTTCTTGATGGTCCAAACGTTGAATTTTTTGTCTGTATTCATATAGTAAAGATAAGGAGAATTTTTAGTAAAGTCAAATGTAGTAAAGAGAAAATACAAAATTATGAATGGATTTTTGTAATATTAGAGGACACTGTTCTACTATCACCTAACATTAACCCCATCTAATGTTAAAATATAATCTTCAGGTAGATTATGTTGTTTAGCTCCTATTAAACAATATTCTTTATACCAATCATATGGCTTTAGATTATTATCTAAATACTTTTCATCGGTCGCTATATAACAAACACAATCAATCTCTTGTTCTAAATCATTTATAACTCTCAATTTATACTCATCATATCCTTTTCCTAAACCTTCTGCTTTATCTAATATTGGTTTTTGGTCTTCTGATATATCAAATATTACTCCCCATACTAAACTCTTATCACCGGTATAAATTAGATTTGCTTTACCAGATTTATCTTTACTTCTTTTATTAAAGAGTAACTTCCATCCATTGAGTTTAGCGCGACTCATAAAACGAGAAGAAGAACATCTTTCGGTTATTCTTTCGGTGTTCATATTAGACCCGTAACAAAATATCTTCATAAGTTTTTATTGTAATATTAGAACTCGAAATTAGTTCCTATCATGAATAGTATAGGATTAGCTTTTTTATATCCAACTTGTTCTGATGATTTATCTAGGGTTGTGTTAAATCTAATATTAGTATTCAGTACAAATTTCTTAGTAATTTTCCAATCTAAGGATGTACCATAATATAAGTCTAGGTTAAATTTATTTAGATAAGCTATATTTAACGTATTATCTTTAAATATTTTATAAACATCACTCATAAAAAATAACTGAGGAGATATATTAACTAACTTGGTTTTGTATGTGTATGTGTACATTATCATACCTCTATAATTCATTTCACTAGAAGGAGACATTATTGGATAAACATTAGATACCCAGTTACCGTTTGTATCAACAATATATTCACCTTGCCATTGACCTTCATAGCTACCCCAAAATGTTTTAGATGCTACTAAACTATAACCAAATGTTCCACACTTTTTAGTTCTGATTATATCTATAAACGATAGGGTAATATCGTTTTGAAAATTAAAATCTGTTGAATAGAATGTTTGTAAAGTAGTTGTTCTTTTTTCTAGGTTTCTACTAATACCCCATCCTATACCATAGTATTTCCAAATAGGGTTTACTGATAGTAAGAATTTATGTTCCCATTTTTCATCAAATGATGATCTATTATATCCTAAGTTAAGAGTGGTAGATACTTGTCTTCCGATTACGCCAATTGAAAGGTTTGATGTTGAAAGAACATCTTTTGAGAAATTAACATAAGATTGTAATACTCCTACATTGTTTAGGTTACCACTTTCACCAAACAACTCTTTATCGGTGAGTTTTAATGTATCTGTTTGTCCTATTTGACCAAATGATGTTGCTGGAATAATAAGTAATAAAAACAATAACTTTTTCATTAGTTATATATTAATTACAGTAACAGAGACTTTATTGAAGTATATTAATTTAAGAACCTATCTTCCAAGCATTCTTAACCACTTTTCTTAGTTGTGTAGCATCATTCGGATTACCAATCACCCAACCATCTTTAATGGTGAAAGCGTGACCAGACACTCTTATGATGTAATGTTATTGGATAAAATAACACCAGAGAAAAGAAAAAAAGATGATGTCTGGGGCAATTGGTATAATGGATCAGGTATGGGTCATTGGTGGAATTAACTAAAAAGATGTTAAAACTAATCTTATTTAATTTAGTATAATACATTATGAAAAAATTACTATTAGGAGCTCTACTACTATTGAGTACAACTAAGATATTCAGTCAAAACGTAACAAACTTTGGACTATACATCATTAACCCGACCAATTGTCCATACTCAATTACAGGATATTGGGTCGATTCGATAGGAACATCAGGGTCTTTATTTTTTACCGTTGGAGACACATCCTCAGTCTTTCAAGATGTTTGGTATGGTCAAGCCGCATCAATTAGTGCTACAAGTACCATGTCAATTTGTGTTGTGCCTGCTCCACCATGTAATTGTCCACCGGCTTGTATTCAACAGATTCCAGTTACACAAGGATCATACACAATTCTGCTATGTGATAGCATTGTAGGTATTGAAGAACAACCAATTTCGTCATTGCTAGATAACAAATACTATGATTTATTAGGTAGAGAAATTAAAGATATATCAACATACTCAATTAATTCTTTTTATATTAAGAATGGTAGAAAATATATTAAAATCGGACAATAAAAATATTAACATAATATAAACACTAATAAGATCCTCCATTGTAAAGTGGAGGATTTTTTGTTTATGATAATATATTATCCTACTTTCCAGCAGTTTTTAATAATCTTTCTAAGTTGTGTAGCATCATTAGGGTTACCAATCACCGAACCATCTTTAATAGTGAAAGCATGACCACTTACTCTTATGATGTATGTGCCTTTATCATATTCTTTAACAAAAGTACCTACAGTCATTTTAGATTTACCACCATTAGTAGTCAAGAACTTAGAGTCAATGGTCTTAGTCTTCTTATAGTTGAATCGGGTGTTGTTATTAGACATTCTATCCATACCTACTGGGAAACCATAAGTTCCTTTTTTAGGTTTTCTATTAAAGGTGGTTGCTACCCACTGGTGAGCTTTATCATAGTGTATGTCATAAGCTGATGCTATAGATCTAACAACGCAGTCACGAGTTTCAGACTTAGCGAGAAGGGACTGGGAGTAACCTTTGATGGCTTGTGATGTTGCTGTGTAAGGGATTGACATATGGGTAGTGGTTTTTATTATTAATACAAAGATAAGGATAAAAGGTCAATCTACAAAATTCTGCTACGGATTTCTGTAACTTTTTTTTATAAAAAAAATAGCCTGCCCTTGATTTACTTCGTGGTCTTACCCCCGCCCTTCGTACTTTGATATCCAGTCGGCAACCCGTTTATCTTTTCTGACATAACAAAGATAAGGAAGATTATTGAGATAACCAAATAAATATATACTTTAATGAAAAGAATAAAGTCATATAAATTATTTAAAGAATCTCAAGAGATTAATGGGAGTGAAATCTATACCATTGAAGAAGGATGTGGTAAAGTTTATCACGGAGGTAAATTACCACCAAATGATTTAGACTTACTATTCAGAGAACAAGGTGGTATGTATGGATGTAAAATGATGCCAGCGGCTTATAACTGGCAAACAATATTAGGTCAAAAAACAGGTTCAACACTTTTAACTAAAAGAGTGTATGAGTTATCTGTTAAAACCGGAACTAAAATGATTGATGAAAGTGCGGCTGGTCAAGACTCTGGAAGAATCGGTGGATTAAAGAATATAAAATCTAAATATACTGGACAAGGTATAGAAGGTATTGCTCGTGAATGGTATATGAACATACCTAATGGAGAAGTTCCAAAAGAGATTCCAGAAACTGGATTGAATATCACATCAAAAAGTTATACAAATAATTGTCTACACTCAGAAATTATAATCTTTGATAAGAGTTCATTAGTAAATGATATAAGAATGGTTCCTTTTAGAGAGGTTTTAGAATCATATGAGAAATTAGGTTTGGTAGATGATACAAACTATAAGAGTCTTAAAGATAACTATACTGTAATTAGAAATATGATTTGTACGTTAGAATTGGCCAAACCTGGTCATTTTTCTAATATTCAAGAATTCACTACTATAAGTGATCCAATGTCTGTAATAAGAGATGTGTTAAAAGAAGCTTTAAATAAATTCAAAGCTGGACCAACTACATCTAAGATTAAACTACAAGTAGCACCCAGTGATAAATTAGAGATTGATGAGTTGGCTGAGAAACTATCAAAAATCTCACTTACAACAAATAAGTTTGATACACTTCTTGACTTTACTATTGAATGGATGAGAAAATGGTCAATAAATTAAATAAAAAACCCACTTTATGAGTGGGTTTTAATTTTTAGTTTTCTACAACGGTCCTCTCTGCAATACTTTATCAATATTAGACTCTCTTACTTTAGCCTTAACCCAAGAAGGATCGTTCTCTAAATCTTCATCAGTAATTCCTAACTGGTTCATAATTGTTTTTAACAAATACTCTTTGTTTTCGTAACGGTAACTTACCGCTTCTGACATCATTGCTTCTCCCATACTCATACCCATAATTTATAGTTTATTTTTTATTTTAATATATAAAAAAAGAGAAAATATTAAAATGGAAAATATTAAAATGAGACTTAGAGCACTTGGCAAGAAAAAATCATTTTATTTACAATTACAAATTAATATATAAATCATGCCCGTTGTTGAAACGCCTAGATCAGAATTAAAGATATAGTTATTTTTAAATAAAAAAAATAAAAAAACAATGGGTATAGACACTAAACAACAAAGATTACAAGAATTAACTAACATTAGTCCAACAGTATCAATCAGAATGGACTTGGAGTGGTTAGGTTCAACAACAAACACAGCAGACTTCCAAATTCGTTTAACAAGCACTGGTACATCAGTAATTAAATTAAATGCTTTGATTATTCGTGGAGTTCATTCTCCTAAATTAACAACAGGAATTATAACATGGAAAGCATTAAATGACAATACTGATCCTAAGTGGTTAGGTTGGCCTAAGGTAACAACTAACTTACCTTATATTTCAGGACAAAGAAAATTAAATTTCTCCTCAGCAACAAATATCTTTACTAACGAAACTTCCCCGATTATACCAACTGGTACAGGAGTAGTAGTTGGAACTTTTAGGGTTTCTACATCAACAACATGGAACCCAAATGCTGATTTTGGTTTTGTATGGGAAATGACAACAGGAGGAGTAGTTGGTTACATAAATTTTGAAACACCATCTTTAACTTCACCGCTACCAGTTGGTTTTATGCATTACGGTTCAATATCATCTACTGCATTAAAATGTTTAACAGTAACATCACCTAATGAACAAATATTAAATAAATAAAATATAAACTAATCATTGTGAAATACTTAAAACTCTTTGAAGACTATTCAACTGACCTAGCTGATAAATCTGAAAAGCATGAAGTTAAACCTATATCTACTCAACTATCTACTAGTGTTAAAGAAGGAGTAGCAGAACTATTTGAATCTAATCCTGAATTAGCTACTATAGGTACAGCTAAACAATACTCTCAATACTTAGATACTATATTTCCTGATAGTCAGGTAAAAGATATTGTTTATCATAGCACTAATGCTGAATTTAAAGAATTTGACCCTAGTAAAGCTGGTACTAGGAAAGAAGGAGCAGGAAAAGATGGAACAGATTTAGGTGCTTGGGGAAAAGGTTTGTATTTTACTCCTAATGCAAAATATACTAAAGTTTATGGAAAAAATAGACATGCTGTAATTGTAAATATTACAAATCCAAAAACTATAATTAACAATGAGGCAGATAATAGTATGTATACAGGCAAAAGTATACAAGAATTATGGGGAAAAGATAAAGACGGAGTAATACAAAAAGTAACAGATTGGTTGGAATTTTTATATGACGGAAATCCTCATGGAAAGCTAGAAGATTTTCAAGAAATTGGTTTAGGATTTAAACCTGAAATTATTGATGTAGTAGTTGATAAAAGTAATCAAATTTATGTATTAGGGTCTAAACAAGATATAGAAGGATTTAAAAATTTTGTTACTCAACCACCTAATAACTAGCGGATGATTACTGTAACAGCTTGGGGTGATATGACGAGAGAAGATTTGAGACAAGTATTCGAAATCGCTATAGAAACATTGACGTTATTTATTTAATTCCTAATTGTTCTAACTTAGATTGTCTTAGAGGTTGTTTATGAAGTTCTAATTTACTTTCAGGTACCCAATGATTTATTAATTTCAATTCATCATTTTCTAATAGATACCAATCCGTACCACTTTTTGTACTGGTAAAAGATTCTACTACATAACCATCTACAGAATCAATCTCTTGTAAATGGTCTCCTATATTAAACTTCATTATTTATAGCTCTTCCATTTCGTTATAGATATACATTTCGAATAATTCGAGGTCTTCGAGTTGTTTACCATCTAATGAACGTAACTCACTAAGTGACTTAACACCAAAGAACTTGAAAAGAACCTCATCGATTTTATTATCTAAAGTCCATCGGCATTCCGCGATCGTAAGACGCTCTTTTCCAGCTAAGTTAATTGATTGAAAGATGGTATCTAACTCTTGTAGATAAGGTTTAACATCTTCACGTTTGTATAAAAAATCTTGATACTTCTGAATATCCAACATCATATCGTCACACATATTATTTAGGTTTTAGTTTTTATTAAGAGTTCAACATATAAGAAGCCATATCAGTCCAGTTATCTGGGTTAGAGAATCTCATTTTGATTACCATAATCAAGGTTCTCATATTAAGATTAGCACTGTCTTTATTCTCATTCAAGAAGTTAAGAGCTTCTTGTTTCACCTCATTATCATATTGAGGTAAGATATTTGGAAGTATTGTTAACATTCTTTCAATCTTCTCGTCAGGAGTCATAGTTAAATCAACTGTTAAAGAACGTGAAAGGATAGCACCATCAATAGATGATTTAGTCTTATTAGAAATAAATATGATACGTCCGGTAAAATCGAATTGTTGAGGATATTCATCGTTTTTATTCATCTTAGCCATCCAAGAGATAGTTCTCGTCTCATAAGAGTCTAATGCTGATTTAAGTATGTTTACGGCTACTTTATCCTCTAAAACAGAATCACAATCGTCAAAGATGATTAGTTTACCATTGTTATCAAATAATGTGTTGTAAAGACCACGTGCAGTAGAGTAACCCTTAAAGAATACGAATTCGTGGTTATTAAGACCAGCAGTGTCAATAGATTGACATACAGAGTGAGTTTTACCAAGACCACCTTCTCCGGTCACAATAAGTGAAGGAGTTATATGGTTTATCACCATACTAGTGAGGTTGTTAAGAAAAGTAAATCGTTGATTAATAGAAAAGTCTGGCATATTTTGTAGTGGATTTATACTACAAAGATACGGAATTTATTGGTTTCTAACAAATACTAAATATGATTAAGGCATAAAAAAAGAGTGATTATTAGTCACTCTTTTTTATTTATATCCTAAGTTAAAATTATCTACGAGATCTGTAGCTTTCTCTAGCCATACTTGGTGCTGATGAACCTACTAGTTCTTTTTCAGTTTCAGTTGCTGGAGCATTTAATTTAACTCTTGATTCAAAACCAATACTTTTAGAGTCAATTCTTAAATCTTTAGCGAAAGATGATAACACAACTGTTAACATTTGGAATTGGTCAACATTTAATCCTCTACAGAAGTCATCATAATGTTTTCTTACTTCTGTAGAAGTTGTAGGGAAAATGTTAGCTCCTGTTTCTTTGTTGTATGCAGTTAGACTTTCAGTTGAATAAAAAGAAGCAATACCTAATAAAAGTACGTTTAATTGCTCAAGTTTATTTTTATCTAATGTACTAGATAATCCAGTTAAAGCTTCCGTTCTGCTATCTTTTGTAATTGCTTTTGGAACAAACTCTTCATTTACTGATCTAAAATTTGTAAATTTCTTAATTAATCTCATAGTAATATTTTTTTTTATAATGTATATATTATTTATAAAAATTAAAAAAATCAATTTTTTTTAATATATACTTAAATGAAACATTTAACTCCATATAAAATATTTAAAGCTCAAAATAGTGATAGATTTGTTAATGTATTAGAATATAATAGGTTATTATCTGTGTTTCTTAGGTGAACATTGGTGTTGAAGTTGATTCTTTCCTTTATTAACACGTTTAGTTTGTTTGTACATTGTTTGTTGTCGGTTGGAATGTTTCTTATAGTTATAACCGTGTTGTGTAGTAGAACAAGATGTTAGTATTATAACCAACATAATAAGTGATATGTATTTTTTCATTGTTATTATTTTGGCTAATATAAGGCAGGAATTCTCTACTCACAAAATAATTTTACATTCAGATATCATAAAATCAATCTGAAAATTAGTATAAAGAAATTGATTTTGTATTACATCAATTCCAATATAATTTGATAATCTTTCATAAACACTTTTAGATAATTCATAAATATCCTTAATATTAGATTGTTCACCTTTGTATTCTATATTTAATCGTTGAGGATATCTAAAGATATCATAACGTGTTTCTTCAACTCTAATAGTTGATTCAGTGAATTCACTGGTAAATTGTAATGGGTTATCAAATTTTGCTTTATGAACAACAGCTTTACCACTTTCTATCCATTGACTATAGTTTTTGTTATTCGGTTTCCAATCAAATTGTGATGGGTCTATCCATCTTATATTAAATAGATTAGTGTCTTCTAATTCAAGAAGAATATCATCAATAATTGATCGGTTAGGAAGATTTTCTGGAAGTCTTCCTTTTAAGTCAAGTTCTTTTGGATTATAATAAGCGGGTATTATCACTATACAAATATACGGATTAATTTATAATGATACTAATTAATATATACTTTAATGAAACATCTAAAACCATACAAGATATTTGAATCAGAAGATTTTGATATAGAAGAAATCATCAAAGAGTTATTCTTAGAGTTAGAAGATAACGGATTTGAAGTTAAAGTAGAACCTAATTATTCTTCTACTTCAAGAGATAAGGTATTTTCTTATAATGTAATGATTAAAAAACAATGGGGTGATATAGGAAATATGTTAAGCGAATATGAACGTAGTAACTATGGTCCTGTCTTTGTATTAAGAGATGTTCTTGACAGTATTGTTATGTGTAGTGGTTATCTTAAAGATAATGGATGGCATATATGGGATGTTGATGGTCTTGCCTTAAATAAGATGGGAAGATATGAGGTTAAAGATGTTGCTTATATTGCTAATTTAGACCCTAGGATTAACTTTCAAGAAAGAGGACCTGAACCTTTATTTGATGTTGAAATGGTTAGATTAAAATTGATAATAAGAAAGAAGAAATGAAATGGATAAAGACATATCAGTTATTTGAATCTGATAATATAAGTTTAGAATCTGAGATAAGAGAAATTTTCTTATCTGTTTCTGATATGACTTATGTTAAATTTGCTCCTTTCACACATGATGGTAAGCGTTGGATAAAAGAACATGTTTCTGTATCAGTTGGTCTTAGTACTAGAGTTACATCTGATGAATCAGGTGAATCAAAATGGGGTGTTAAATATAAAGAAGTTATCAACGGTAATGAGATTGCTGAAGAAATAGCTAACTCAATATCAATTTGTATGGGAATGGGTTTAAAGATTGAAAGAGCTGAAGTACATTGGGCGAATGCTGGTGAATGGAAGTTAGCAAATCCTGATAAACAAGGAGAAGGTCCTGGTTTATTAAAAAAGATATTTGAGGGAAAGAGAGTTGGTCCGATTGATATGATAGATAAGAATGCTGTTGGAGCTAGATACTCACCAGAGATGTTACCGGATTTTATTATAGATAAAGGAACTAGATTAAGACACATACAAATAGTATTAAAAAGATGAAACACTTAAAATCATATAAACTATTTGAGTCATTGAATAGTAAAGAATTTATTTAATTCTTTTAACTAATTCTTTATACCAATCTATCATTGACTGATCAGTCGTGAATTGAGGCATCATCCACTTATTATCATCTAATTTTAATTGTGGACTTTCTAAATAAGTAATTAATTCATTTGGTTTAATTGCTTCTATGTTTTCAATACAATCAGAATTAAATATCGATATCTCAACACTTTGATTGTTAACAATTTCATTTCCTGAATGGAATCCTGATATACCACATATAAGAGCAGATTTTGATTCTTCATCATCTATATCAGTATCTCCTTTATAAAAGAATTCAGTTCCTGGTTTAAGAGTTATTTTATAGATAGTTGGGAAAAGAGTATCACTTACCCTGTTACCTTCTAATGCAAATCTAAGATGACAGTAATAAAAAGCATAAGGTATATTATTAGTTACATACATAGCTTTACCAGAATATGATTCTTTATATCCTTCTTTATTAATAAATCTAGATATATTCTCTTTATTAAGATTATTAAAGTTTTGACCACTATAAACTATATTTCCAGCAACTAACTTATCACCTTCAGTTTTAGTTTCTTTCGAATCACTATTTTCAACAACTACTATCTTTTCTTTAATTATTGTTCTAAGTAATTCTTTAATAGTTTTACCAGCTAATTCTTCTTTAGCCCAATCTAATACCTTTTGATAAAACTCATAGTTGTGAATTCCATTTGGTTTTGTTTCTAATTTATTTCTATAATCTTTTAATTTGTCATCTTCGTAGAATTTCTTTACATCTGTATCTATTTCTTCATAAATTTTATTTATATTAGTTTCTTTAATAACCTCATTTCTTTTATTAAACTTATCTACTAATTGATTAAACTTATCAGTTTTAATAAACTCTTTATCTTTATCCCATTGACTAAAGTTATTAGTAAAACATGTTGTTGAACTAAGATTTTTACCAGAGAAATAAGCTTCTCCCCAAGGACATCCTGGTATTGATTTAAGTATATACTCAAATTCTTGAAGTAATTTATCTTGATTGAAATTGACTAATTCTTTATACTGATTAACTATTTGCTTATACTTATCTATCTTAGTATTAATATCAGTAACTTTTTTCATTATTGAATCTTTCTCTAGTTTAGTATTAATTTCTTTACCTTTATCTTTCAAGTAATTTAATATACCATTTAGATTAGATTTAATCTTATCAATACTTCTACCAGCACCAGGTCTAACAAATTTAGATATATCTCCATACCATTCACCACCATCTAAAACCTTTTTATATAGTTCGGAAGATGTGTCGAATAATTGATAATTACTTTCAATATAAGCATCAAGATGATCCTTAAACTCTTTTTTGCCTTCATCACTATATGAATCATATTCAGATTTTATCTTATCAGTTAGTTCTCCGATTTCTTTAGCATCAGCTCCAGTGATGCCTCTCCATAGTTTACCTAAGAACTCTTCTTTGATAGGTCTCGATTCTCTAAACTGATTATATGACTTAACTCTTTTCATTAAGGTATATATTAAAGTCGTAAATTAAATTTATATTAGAAGAAACCGGAGATAGTTAAAATATCTGAGTGATTATCTAGAAAGATAAATAATATAATCTAATAGTGTAGGAAACTTTTTTATATCCGAATTTGTCACCGAAATAGAACCACACTTTTCCACCAAATCATCTACTTTTTGGTCATCAGGAGAGTCATTGTTTCCCCCTCCTTTTTTAATAAATTTTCTTATCTCATCTAAATTGTTTAGTTCAGTGAATTCTTTTAATTTTGATAGGATACCAGGACTTGATGATTCAACAGACCAAACCATATTTCTCATCTTTGGATAATCATCTTTTAATTTTTTGTAAGTATCATTATTATTACCTAATCTTTCATATTCGGATATTAACTCTTTATAAGGAACTATTCTGATATCACATACTGATCTATCAAATACAACTACTTCACTATCTAATCCACTTTCTACATATTTCTCTCGTGATATATTTTGGGGAAGATTGTCAGGTATTTCTCCATCAGGAGTATTCATATACCATTTATTAGCCATACCTTTTATACCATAAGGAGTATATAATCTATTCTCATCTTTTAAACCACCTTGACTTCCACTATCCGCTCCACCTGGATTATAATCAACCATTTTTACTCCTGGTTTAATTGATAGTTCATATACTCTTTTTGTTATATTTATAGATATTAATCCACCTTCTCTTGTGCCAAGAATAGTAGGCCAGTTGTTTGCTCCAGTCATTAACTTAGCAGCATACATACCACCTTGTTCTCTGAAAAGAAAGTCTAAATCAGTAGGTGATATTTTACCACCATGATATACTTTACCACATCCTTCATTTAGTTTATATACTTCAGAACCATCAACATAATCTTCTGATGTAGTAAATCTTTCAGAATAGGATTTATCGACCTTAGAGTTATAGAAGTCAAAGAATTCTTTAATAGTCATATTACCATAACTATCGAATATATAGTTGATTAGATTAAGAAGACTTTCGTTTCTATTTGTTTGTAGTTCTTCACCTTTTGATCTTATCTTTGAAAGTTCTGATTCACTATAATAATACTTAAATATATCTCTAAGAGTATTTAGTTTATCTATAGATTTTTGAGAACTTTGTCTTTCTAAGTTAATCTGTTTAGACCAACCAACTACCTTTTCTAATTCCTCTTTAAGTAATTTAAGATTTTCTAATTCTGATATTCTTTTACTAAAGTCTATTTTTTGGATGTAATCTTTACCAAGAACATCTTCAAATGATTTTGGGTTTTTTTTCCCATAGTCATTTGACTTATAAGGTTTACCTTGGAAGGCTATAAATGATTTCATTAACTTAGCTATATTATTAAATAAACCACCAACTGAACCATTTTCATCTATATTAAACTCTTTTCTAGTTTCAGTATTTCTATCCATATGTCCAAAAATATCATCATAGTATTTTAATAACTTCGTCTCAGGCTCTTTAATTTCTTTATCTTCTTCTTTGAATGTGGCTTTTTGAAACTCTTCTTTGTTTCCTATTTTATTGAGTGCTTTTAATAATGTACTTTTGGCTATATTACCTTTTGATGATTCAATTTTATCTATTAAATCGTATGTCTCACTTACATCAAATTTCATATAAGCATTAAACTCACTATCCGTGATATCTTCTACTTTGGAAAAGTCAGGATTTCCTTTTATGTAATCCATTAACATTTGAATAAGATCACCTCTTGATTGTGATTTACTCTTTTTAATATACTCAAGTGAATCTGCCAATTCTTTTTTCCATTCACCAGTCTCTATAATTTTAGTAAAGTTATCTAGGACTTCTTTTACTAATTCATCATCACTTTCTTTTAAGGTGTATGGAAGATCTGTTATTTTTGGAGGTGTGATGGAGTCTTTGAATAATTCAATTTGTCTTGTAACTGATTCTATTCTTTTTTTATTCTTACCAGTAATATTTCTCCAGAACTTATCCAAGAACTCTTCTTTGATAGGTCTCGATTCTTTAAACTGAACATATGACTTAACTCTTTTCATTAAGGTATATATTAAATTAATACATAAAAAATAAGCTCATAAAGAGATATCGGTTGATTATTTACGTTTATTGTTATATTTATCTTTCACTGACATCCCAAGTAACAATACGAATAAACCTATGCTGACTATAAGAGTCATCCAATGTATTTCTATACTATTCATTTGTTATTTGTTTTTTGATTTTTTTGCCAGTCGTAAGCTCGTTCAGAATAAAAAACAAGAAAGATAGAGTAAATAACAATCAATGGTATTGACCAATAAGTCAAGGTCAGATAAATCATTAAAAGGGTTAGAGTTAAAGTAACTGGTATCGAGTAAAAGAATTTCTTCATAGTTATTTTGTTTTGGCTAATATAAGCAGAAATTTTCTATACACAATAAAACCCTCTCATTTCTGAAAGGGTTTTATTTTAATCATAAATAGTAAGTTCATACTCTTTATAATCATCAGAGTCATTTAATCTTTTTACCATATAGTAAACGTGTTGACCTCTGGTTGAATCATGCCATTGGTTATCCCAATGTCTTTCTGAATCACCTTCACTTAAATAGTATTCTTTATCATCTATCGAGATATAAGGTTTACCTATCCAAGGGTTATAAGCTTTTACTGAATGACTTCTTACTCTTGAATCAGAGTTATTCCAATATTGAACAAAATCAACATCAACATCTAAGTCACCACCGTTATTTCCTTCTACTCTGAATGGTAATTGAATTGGAGATCTACTGAAATAAATAGACCAATGTGTTCTTGGATCTTTAGTTGAATCTGAACCAAGATAAACTGTTACTGCACATCCTCTTGACATATATTTTAATTATTTTTTGACTATATATTTATAAAAATTATTGTACTCCTTAGGTAATCTTTCTGAAATAATCTAATTAATATATACTTAATGAAACATCTAAAATCATATCAAATATTTGAATCGATGTTTAAGTTAGACACTATAGCTAATCAGTTTATTACTGATATGTCTAAAGTTTATAATCTTAGATTTGGAGAATCATTTGATAAAAATAAAGCCAATTGTGCTTGGTTTACTGGTGAGTTTTACAAATGGGCAAAATCAAAAGATTTGAATGTTAAAGTAGTTTATTTTGATTCTAATATTGAAGCTCATATTGCTCCTATGATAGATGATAAAGTTATAGATTTTTCAGTTAAGCAATTTACTAAAAATCCTAATGATAATTATTTAATACTTATACCAGAAGACTATAAGAAATATGGATATGATAAGTTTGAAATATATGATGAGATGCCTAAATTAGAAACTATTTTCCCAGCTGATAAAATTCAAGAATCAATGTCTGGTACTAATGTAAGAGAGGATCTTACTGAGATTTGTTATGAATTAACAGATGATAGATTTGGTATAAAGATATATGATGATCCTGAGTTTCCTGGGTGGGGTCATATACCGGGTTCTGGTATGAATCTTCCCCATGTAGAACGTGGTGATAAAATACTTTGTATTTATTTATCAAATGATATATATCGTAAAGGATTTTCTCTTGATGAGGTAAGAGAAGTTATATTAAGAGTAGTTGATTATTTAGGAAGGAGATATAAAGTATGTTCTGTTTTATCTGTTGGTGAACATGAAAGGTCTAGTATAAATAAGAGAGAGATTGTTGAACACAAGTTCATTGGTAATTTAACAAATTTAATAATTATATACAAATGAGATACTTGAAGACATATAAAATATTTGAGTTTCTAATTTTTTTGGAGAATCATTTGTAAAACATTATAATAGAATTAAACCTGAACTAGATGATATACTTCTACCACTAACTGATAGTAATATTAAATATGTGATGTGGCAATACGCTGATGATTATATTGGAGAAGTTAACATTAACTTAAGTGAATATCAATTATTTACTTGGGATCAAATAAAAGAAGAAATCTTACACCTTATGTCATTTATGAATTCAGAAGGTATTCCATTTAGTAAGTTAGAATCTCTTCAGTTTATAAGTGATGAATATCATGTTGTTGAATTATATGATGAAGATGATATAAGAGAATTAGAAGATTCATTCAAGTTCTCAAAATTCGAAATGACCTTTTGTAAAACACCATGAAACATATAAAGACAATTCTTACAACACCTTTCTTTCATATCCCTAATTTATTTAATCTCTTAGTTCTTTTTATTTTCTTTAAGTGTAATTCTAATTCTATATGGTTTGGATAAAATCTCATAGAATCAAAATGTCTTTCTTCTCCCTCATCATCAATCACCCAAAAAACATTATCTTCTACTTTTAATAATTCATATTCTTTTCCTATTGTTAGAAGATGAGAATTTACAATCATTAGATTTTTATTTTCAATACAAACTACTTTCATATGCCTAACTTACTTAATATTTTACTTCTAATGTTTGCTTTAGTGTCCCAATAATCTTTTGTATCGAGATAGTATAAATACATATCATGTGCATTCCACCAAATATCTTTCATACTAATATCCCCCATACTAATCTTCCAATCACCATCAGACTCTTCTACATCTAATATAACCCACTCTGTTCCTTTTCTAATTTTCCACCAATTTGGTTTTTGACTTGGATCAGATGTATTGATAAACTTTCTAAATGAACCATCATAGAAAAATTCTTTTTTAATAACAACTACATCACCAACTTCAGGCACTTTATATTTACTTCTATCAAACTTAACTTTATCCCTCATTATATTCATTCTAAAAAGAGTAAATAAACAAACAACGGTTATAGTTGATAAACTCAAACAAAGACCTACAAGACCACCAAACTGTAAAGGTATTGTAAAAAGAGCAATACTAAATAACAATAAGAAAAACTTAGTTATCTCATTATTATCTAACCAACGATTGAATCTGTAAAAGGTATTTTTTAACATATTAATTTAATATCATATCAATAATTGAATTTCTTTCTTCTCTTAAAGAGTATTTCTTCAACTGTGATTCTGAGAACCATTCGGTGACTTTGTCATTCATACTATTAATAAAAGAAACATAATATTCTACTTCCCAACTTGATTCAATTGAAGGTATAACATATCTAGCATTAATATCTAATACCTTACCTTTATACCAAAATTCTGGTATATCTGAGTAAATAGTTACTTTAACCTCATCACCTTTTTCAAATTTGATAAAACCAAAAGTATTTTCTACTTTCTTTTTCTTGAATATAGATAATAGTTTCTTTATCATAATAATTTTTTAAGTTTATCTTCTCTTAATTTAGAAAGGTCTTCTTTTCTAATATGTAGAATAAAACAATTCGACTCACTCTCATATTCGTGTAACATGTAATCTGAAATATCAATGTTTATATACTTTCTGAAAGCATCAACTACCCATTGAGCACCAAATGCCTTTGTGAACTCACACTCTTCTTTTGATAGTGCTTTATCAATAATAACAATTTGTTCGTTTTTTACTACTAATCTAAACATAACTAATTTTTTCACACATCACTTATTTCCAATTCATTTAATTTCTCTTCACGAAATTCTGATAAAAATCCTACAGGATAAAACTGAACGATAAAACGATATCCTTGATTAGTCATATAATCAACTTTACTATTCTCAAATTTAACTTCATCTGAATCAGGTGCTGGTAGAACCTCATTTGAATCTCGAAAAATTTTAGTAAATGTTTCATCTAATTTTTTATGCCATTCATATCGATTAGGGTTAGAATGTGTTTGACCACCACTAATACCATCCTCAAAGTTAAAAGAAACTTTGTAACAAAACTCAATCTGAGGATATCCAGTATACCATTTATTCATTCTGAATAAATCAACAGATTCTACTTTGCGTGAGTATCCACTAACAACAGTAGACTCAATTATTGTTTTCCATTTATCAGTTAATATTTTAGAAAATTCATCCATTATAATCCTAATTCATTTAATTTCTTTTCTCTCCACTCTAACACATCTAAGAATCTTTTTGATGAATAGTATCTTTCAATTCCAGAATCATTTATTATCCAAAAAACTGAATAACGAATGTAAGAGTCTTGATGTAATCCTTCAACTTTTCTTTTTCTAACTACTTTATATTTTTTGCCTTCTGTTAGATTTTTAATCCTTCCTTTGTTAATACAAGTAACTATCATTGTAATATCTTATCTAATTTAATATCTCTTACTCCTTTATCATTAACGATATAATAATCAAAAACTTGTTTACCTGGAAAGAACTCACTCGGACAATCTGTACAAATCTCTGCAGAGTAAATCTTACCTTTGGTTAAATGATAAGAACCTTTATCAATACACATTAATCTCATATAAAACAAAAAATTTTTAAACTGACGTCCGTCAGATTTTGTCAGATAAAACTGAATTGATTTTAGAATCTCTTGACTCTTTTCTTTTTTTCAATTCTAATTCAATACGCATCAACATAATATCGTCAGCATGTCTTTCGATTTGTGGTCCAACTGATTCAACACCACGGTTGTAAAGTTCATTCAAGAACTTCCATCTTTTAATTTTTCTTTCTAATGTATCCATTTTTTAGTTTTTCTAATAGATTAATTACTAAACTCTTTTCTTCAATTTCGATTTTTTCTTCTTGTTCAGGATAAATAATAGGGTTACCATATTCATCCCATTTAATCTCAGTTTCTTGCATATATTTTATTTTTAATTTATTGTAAATTCCAATCAGTATAAGGATTTCTCACTCTAATACCAGAGTTAATATATCTATCTCTATCTGCATAATAAGAAGCCCCACTGTCTTGTCTTTCATTTAAGTATTCTCTCGGTGTCGGTGTTGGATTTTTATAGTTCTCTAGTTGAGGTGATATCTTAACTACAATACCATCAGAACTAAAGGAAATATCACAATATGAGTTCTTACAATATCCTAAAATTCTTTTAGAAGACTCACCCAATTCATAGAAAATATTTGATACTTTATCATCAAACACAAATGAAACTCTTAAGTCTTTATGAGTGTTCTTACCAACAATTGGTACATGAAATCTAATTGATTCATTTCCAATAACCAATTTTGATTCTGGTACTAAATCAATGATATGTTGAAATATATCGGTCATTACATCTTGTGATAATTGTTGAAAGAATTTATCTTTTACTTCAATTAATTTTGACTTTACAATTTCTTTTCTGAATTGTTCTTCGATAGATGATTTAACCGCATTTGTAATTCTTGATACTTGATATCTTAATTCATTTTCATTGGATATGTTAATATCTGAATTGACTTTTAATCTAAAATTTATTTTATTATCAGTTAAAAAAGATTGTTTAGTTTGAGTAACCATACCATCAACAGCATTAGCAAATGCTTGTCTGTCATAACTAAGTAAACATGTATTATACCTATCTGACGACGGATGTATATGTATGCCGCCAAGCTCATTGCAAGGATTGTATCGTTGGTAATCTCCGTAATCATTTGATTTATCTAATATATTGATTTCTACTGATATATTAGATATTTTAGATGGTACATCATCTACTATTAGTAAACCTTCTCCGTAAGAATTCATCGTTGGACTAAATCCTGCATATTGACCATACATTAGTTGAGACTGAGTTGGAAACATATATTGAGGATTAATCATAAGTAAAGCAGAAATGCCATTACCTCGATATCTTCTAATATTAACTAAACGAGCAAAACCAAATTCTGTTTCTTTGATATTAAAATAATCTACTACTTTAGGTACATCATTTTTCTCAACCTGTTTAGGTTGTTCAACTTCTTCTTTTTTTCTACTCCAATTAAAAAATGCCATATCACAAATATAATAATGTTATACAAAATTACAAACAATTTTTTGTATTATTTTATCCCTAAGTCTTTTAATTTACCTCCTCTAATCGATTTGGCGTCAAATTTTTTTATTCTACCTATTATAGTTGTATAATTATATAAATAGTTATCACACCCACAACCACATCCGTCACCAGCACTTCTTACTTTAACTAAATCCTCTTCTATAAAAGTCTTTTGCTCAGACCAATCATAACCATTATTAGAATAGTCATGATTCTTTTGACACCATTTAACATAGTGCTCGGCTTTCTTTATGGTATTAAATATAATCATATCTTAAAAATAAAAAAACACTGATTTACTCCTTATGGAATCCCGAAGGATATGGGACTGAGCCCAAGTTCGCTCAGTGTAGGCGAAACAAACAGAGTGGTGAGATCATGTTTGGAAGTTTCCTTACTCTCACATAAGGTCAACCCGTTTTGTGTAAAACCCGAAAGTTATTACTGGGGTCAATTTATAATCCTAATTTTTCAATTTGTAGATGTCTATGTACTGTTGGTATTAATGACATAATATGACTAGCAAAATTAGTATCTATAAAATCAATTTCATTTGAATGAAAATCAATTAGATAACAACCAGATCCATTTGGACTGGTCCAACTACCGACTCTTGCTAACTCTAATGTTCTTTGGTTACAAGTAATACCACGTTCTGATTTAACCTCATCTAAAGTAATATACCATTGACAATCTTTTAGAGACTTATCAGTATTATACGATATGTAAAGGTATCTATGCATTGTTTTTTACAAATATAAATATATTTTTCTATTTTACAAAACTACTGAGCAATGTTTAATAAAATAGGTATGACAAAAGAAGAATTAATCAACGACTTATTGAGGATGTCTATCATCACTGAAGAAGAATCAAAGATATTAAGTGGACCTGATTTAGAACCGCTTACTAACTTCGAGTTTTGGAAAGAGTGGAAATCAGACCCTACTATATTAACGTAATGGTAAAGATTTGATAATGTAAAATAAGAGATATTTTTAATATAACAAAAATATATAACTTATGATTATATTATCTTTTTTATCGATTTTATTTATAGTCTTAACTGTTGTAAAAGATAGAAGAGATTATTTTAACTATTACGGAAAAAAATAGATTGTTTTCTACTATCTATAATTTGACATCCTATCATCATATTCATTCTCACAACTTGAAGAACACATTGTTTGATATCTATTTGTTTGTTTAAATATTCTATGACAATTATGACATCTATAATCACCATTCTTAAAAGAAGCATCTGAATATAATCTAGATAACTCATTCATTATAACTTCTACTGTATCTGAATCTGATGTCCACATAGGAAACCATTCTTCTCCTTCACAAGGTGATTCTGAATAAAGACTATCTAATCTAGATTTAACCTCCTCTGGATCATACTCAGAAGATGGTTCACTTACATTTAACCAATAATCATAGAATCCAAATAATTCATCTACATTATTAAATTGTTCTATACTTCTTAATTGCTCAACAGCTCCGCTGTGAATTTCATCTGGTAGAACTTTATAGTTTCTAGACTCAAATAATTTGTATGATATTAAATGCTTCATAAGTTATATATTATAAGTTTTTTGTGAAATAAAATATAATATATAACTTATGAAGCATTTATTAATATTTGAAGATTTCAATGAAGTTCTTTTATTAGAAAAGAATATTCCAACTAATCCAAGCCTCTAAAGGTAGTGGTAGAAAACCTAACTACGCTAAATAAGTAATGAGAAAATTTTCTAAGATAGTAGAATCAAAAGAGTATGATGTTTCAAAATCTATTGAAGATATATTCATAGAGTTTAAAGATATGGGATTCACTTTTAAAATAGAAGGAATCGAATCTCACTTTTCCATTAGTCTAACAGGTAATGATAAAATTGATAATATGCAGTGTATCAGAGAATTGTTTACTGCTGATAAAAGAATGAATGGTATTGGCTTAGAATATGTTAGTTCAAAATATATTCTTTTAGGTGGTATGTTTGATGATAAAACATCCAGAATAGATCTTAAGTATAGATTAATCGGTTCAACTCCAAAAACTGATGATATAAAAACGTGGAAAGAATTTAAATTATATTGTGAAAATGTTTTAGGTATAGATGGTATACATTCAGATGATTTTAGAATAGAAGTTTTTGGTAAACACAATTGGTCAGATTCTTGTCCAGATAATTATGAAGGCTTTTATATAGATTATGGCCAAGATAGTAGTGACACTGAAGAAGAAAGAGAAAATAAAAAAAATCAATTCATAAGTAAATATCTGAAATATAAAGAATTCTTTGATAAATACTTAGACTATGGTGTTGATTGGAATTTAATTCATAAACAAGGTGAGTGGAAAACCAGAGTTAATAAAGTAACACCTAATATTTACCCAATACCTTTTAACAAAGAAGGTTTAGAAGTGGTAAAGAAATTAATGGAAATAACCGGTCAAAATTAAAACGTTTAAGATTTATTTCTCTTTTTAGCAAAAGCCAGTAATAAAATATTTTCTTCATCTAACAAATAATATATAATAAATGAAATTAAAAAACTTATTATTCACAGCACTTACATTACTAATTAGTTGTAGTGTTTTATCTCAAAATAGAAAACTTTATGAGTTATCGATGATTAATTCTATCAGACCTGATAGTTCTAAAATTTACACTAACTTAGTTGAAGTTAATGATTCTAACCAAAATCTTATTAGAAAGACTATTAATGGAGAAGAGTATATCTTAGTATGTACTTGGAAACAAAATGTTAGTTTCTATCAAAAAGATACTATTTTTAATACTGGTAGTTATAACATCTGGATCACAACAGCACCTGAGTTAAAAGAAAGAATTAAATCAGAGTCACCTAAGGATACTAATTTAAGATTACTTCAATTATTAGGTTTACCCCCAACATCTAAATACAGTTACTTTGTAGAGTTCTGGGTAAGACCTAGAGATTTATTTAGACCGTGTCCTGATAGTGAGATAACTGATGGTGCATGTGATTTATGTTTTCCAGAAGGAACTCCACAAGAACATATTAATTGGATAAATGAAAATCGTATTTCAAGATATTATCAATGTGATTTATATAATCAATATCCGTGGGGTCAATTGGGATATACTTATGATTGGAATCCTAAAAACAAATCTCATGTTGGTTTAAGTGAATTTATTATTAAAACCAATACTATTATTTATGTAAATAAAATAGTAACTACTTCAGAATACTTAAAGTGATTAAATAAAAAAAGTCAGATGTTAGTCTGACTTTTTAATATTCTTTTTAATGTTTTAGTTATTTATATAAACTCGTTCTGTTGTACCATCAGAGTAACATTTAATCAGAAACTGATTACTTTCTAATGTTGTTTCTCTACCCATCATATCAATTACTTTAATTAACTTACGTTGGTTCATAGATAATTCATTAATACCAGATTCAGATAAAAATATAGCATCAGCATCAGTAACAATAATTGTTTTAATATTAAGTGACTTTTGTAAACAATATAGAATCAATGTAAACTCATAACAACCTGAAATATTAACTAATGGTGCTACTGTTGTTAAAAATGTCATTTGTCCTAATGTATCAACAAACGTCCAATTAAGAGCCATATTACTATCTAAAGGATTTGTAGGTAATTGTACATATGAAAGATAAGCTGAATCAACAGCGTTATAGTTAAATGAACAATATTCAAGTGTAGAAATAACATTACCTTGAGGAAACTGACAACTGTTACCATTTATAACAAGAGTGTCTCCATAGTTTAGAGATTGAATACTCACGGTATCACATACAGTAGTGTTACAACCATTAATATCTGTAACATAACAACAATATGAACCAGGGCATAAATTACTAATTGTCTGAGTTATTGCGCCAATACTCCATAGATATGTGTATGGTGCTTGTCCACCTGTTACAGTAGCAGTTATAATACCATCACAAGTTGTAGAGTCAACTGAATTAGTAGGTGTTGTAAATCCACCAAAGTTAAGACAAGGATTAAAAGTACCGGCTGTGATAACAAATGTAATTGATGTAGATGGTGAACCATTAATACTAAAGGCAACTATGTAAGTACCAGGACAAAGGTTACCAATCATATAACTACCTTGGTTAATAATCATACCCATACCTTGCCAATAAATAGATGAAATGTTTACATTAGAAGTATCTAACATTGCTGTTCCATCACAAATGTTTGGACCTGATGTTTGTGTTGTATAAACTTGTGTTTGTGAAAACACTGTTAAAGATAAAACACTAAATAGTGTTAATAATAATAATTTAAGATTTTTCATATTTGTTTATTTTTTACTGAGTTATATTTACTCCATCATTATACTATTTCTAAATCATTTAGTTTATCTTCTCTCAATTGTTCAACGGTTTTAAAGTATGATTTAGATAAATTTGCTTCATAACCGTTATTCCAACTAATGGTATAGTAATCTTCATATTCTTCCAAGACATCATACCATTTACCAATTGTTAATAATTCGTGAGAGCTAAAAGTAGACCATTTACCAATATAATCTTTTGTTACACAAATTACTTTCATACTCCTAACTCATTCAACTTAAACTCTCTAATTTCATCAACTGTCATTTTCTCTTGATAGAAATAATATTCAATAAAGTCGGATTTCTTTTGTAGATTGTTTGACATAAAATCAATCCAATATCCATCGATGTTTTTATAACTACACTTGTTATGAAAATTTTCAGGTGATTCGTAAGTAACTAATTTTAGACCACCAGAATTTCCTTCTAGTGTTTTAATCATTCCATCCTGATTAGAAATAACAACAATCCAAAACGACAACATTTCAGAGAACGTATCTCCGGGTATAAAAGACATTGATTGAAATTTGTCTTTTGTCTTACTAACAATTTCTTTATAATTCATTTAATAATTTATTTAATTTAATATTTCTAATTAATGCGTGGTCGAAAATTAAAGTTTCCATTTCAGACCATTGGTATCTTTGACCCCCATCATAAGACCACATAATTCCCATTTCCTTCTGTGTTTGATTTAAATCTTTTTCATGAACACATAATTTATGGTCTAGTAATTTTATATCTTCTACTTTATTTTCAAATGCCTCGAATAAGTATATTATCTGAAAAGCATAAATGCCATTATTTACATTATCATGTATGATGTTACATATTTCTGAATTAAAAAATATATCCCATTTCTTTTCATGTGCATCAATAGTTTGTTTTATGTATTCTTTAGTTGTCATTTAATATCTTATCTAGTTTAATATTTCTTTCTTCATCAATTGGGTAGAATAGTTCTTTTGTATACCAATAATTTCTTAATTTATTATCTACTATTCTAAACCCAATCTTATCAATATCGATTACTGCGTAAGATTTATCAATTGTTAAACCTTTTAACTTACCAACTGAGTCGTTATCTGATTTACATCTAACTATCATAGAATTTGATTCAATTTAATATCTCTAACTTTATCTTTACGATCTAACTCTACCGGTATATTTGGACATACATGATAATCCCACCACTCTGAGCCATCATACTCACCACGATCAGACCAAGTACCATCCACATACCAAATAGTACCAAATAGTTCTTGTCCACCATAACCCGAATCATAATCGAAGTTTATATCAGTTAAAAATTGATTCCAATCTTCGTCACTCCAACCAGTAGTTAGATTAAAAACAGCCGGGTCACCATAATCACCGTGTATTTTAGCACAAAGTACTTTCCTGTCACCAATGTGATTTATAAATTCTGATTTAGCATTCATATTCCTAAACTTATTAATTTATTTTCTCTTTCTAATTTAATCTTACTCTCTATATAATGACATATCTCATAAGAGAAATGTGAAATAACATGTGTTTCATCGATACCATTTCTACAAAAATTGACAACATCGGTACTAGAACCAAATCCAGCATTATTAATCCCATCGTCAATTTCTAAAAATACCATACAGTCACCAACCTGATGATTATGATACTCACGTATTCTTTCATCTGCTTTAGTGAAAACAACTACTTCACCTTGTCTTAAAGACTTTAATTCGTCTAATGTCATAAACCCAAGTCATTTAACTTCATTTCTCTTTTCCACTCTTTTAAATCATACTTAGTTCTATCCATATTGAAACCTGACATAAAGTTATCATGATGAAAATGATAATGCATATTATCAATTAATGAACTTATCTCTTTATCAATTTGGTCTTCAGTTTCGATGATACCAATGTCAGTAAAAGGTCTGTAAATATTATAAGTAATTGGTTTGTCACCATTTGAATGTATTTGGTCCCCACACGTTATTTCAATTCTCCATAGATGTCCGAATTCCCAATATCTAGTATCCATACAACGTGTAAGAAAGAAAAGACCTTCAGCATCTTTTTCATCAGACCAAAAGAAAAGACAAGTTCCACCCCAATTAGATTTAATCTTATCAAATGAGTTAGATAAATTACTACCATTAGTTTCTATACCCGGTAGTGAATTTATCGTTTCGGTAAGTTGTTTATATAATTCTTTCATATTACTATTTTATGTTTTTTTACAACATTTCCAATTACAAATATAATTAAAAATTTTTTAATATATAATAAACAATGAATAAAATCAAAAAATATTCTGATTTACTATTGGAATCAGCTCTTAACGAGTCAGTTCTTTATTTCTCACCACCATTGAGAGATAAGTTAAAATCAATAGATTCTGATATTAGTAAAAAGTTATTAGAGTTAGAAGGAACTGATGTTACATCTGATGTTACATTTGTTGATATAGTAGATGATGATAGTGAAGCAATTGTTTCTTTTATGCCAATGAAACAAGCTCTTACTAGAATTACAACGGCTTATCCGGATGCGAATAATGCTGATTTACAAGCCAATCCAAATATAACCGTAAATGATTCTCTTTACGCTAATGATATTAGATATAGAAATTCTAAAGTTTACAATTCAGATAGTAGGAATACCATTAAAGTTGGTAAATTCATCAAAAAAGTTTTAGGTAATTTACTTGATATTGAAGTCGAAAGATTTGTTAATAGTTTTAAAACATCTTCAATTACTGACACATTAAAAGTTGAATTGGTTTCTGGAAAAGATATTACTTATTGGTATAATTCAGATAACTATGAAGAGATAAAAGGAACGTTAGGAAATTCTTGTATGGCAGGAAAACAATTCTTTCAATTATATGAAGAGAATCCTGAGGTTTGTCAGTTAGCTATTATACAACGCGATGGTAAATTAATAGCAAGAGCTTTAGTTTGGAAAGTCGAATCCGATAATGCTGAAATAAAATACTATATGGATAGACCATACGCCACAAAAGATCATTATGTAAATCTTTTGACCGATTGGGCTAAATCAAAAGATATGGCATTATGGATTAGATCTTTTGGTTGTGTTGAATTCAGAGGTGAAGAAATAGCCCCAGATATGAAAGTCAAGGTGAAAAAAATAAATTATGCTAATTTTCCTTATTTAGATACCTTTAGAAGATATGACTATAAAAAAGGATATCTATATAATGATTCAAGTTCTAGAAAAAGAGGGTATCAGCTAACCTCAACACAAGGTAGTTTCAGTAAGAATAAAAGAACTCGTCTACAGAGATTTGGCGATTATTTCGGTATTGGTGAGAATTTATCTAACTAAAAATAATATATACATTATGAAATACTTAAAATTATTTGAAAACTTTAATAATGATGAAGTACAATACTCTGTTGTAGATGTTGACTCTCATTATAGAATATTTGCACAAACTCCAGTAATGAAACAAAAAGGATTTGCACCAGAAGATTGTGAATTGCTATTTGGAAAAGGTACGATGTGGAAAAATTATCTTTCTTGGGAAGATGCTCAATCGGCTATTGATAGTCTAGTAGATAATACTATTGATGAAAGAGAACCAGATGAAGAGAATTATTAAATAAGAAATCATATGAACAAAAAGGTTAAGTCATACGAAGAGTTTATTAACGAGGAAATCAGTTTAGGAAATATCTTAAGAACTGGAGCCTTAGCTACATCACTTGCACTAAGTCAGCCATCACAAGCGATTACTAATCAACCAGTACAGACTGAATTATCTACTGAACAACAATCAGTAGATTGGGAAGATAGTGTACAATGTCCAGGTCAATCTAAGTCAGACATTCATAGTAAAGTATCTCAAAAATTAAGAATGATACCTGGTTTAAGAATCGTTAGTTCATCACCAGATAAACTAACTTGTACATTGAATATGAAATCTAAGCCAAAGAATTCTAATGGACAAACATCTACACATATTGAGGTTATCGTTAGTGAAGGTGAATATACTATTAAGTTTGTTGATGTTAAATTTATTTATGTAGGATCTCAACCAACTGATCCACTTTATAATACAGGTCAAAATATTAAAAGTAAAGTTGGAGATGAGGTAACAAGAACTGTTGTTAGAGGTTCTGGTAATAGTATATTAGGAAATATGGCTGGTAGTGTGATAAATCAAGCAACTCGACCTCAAGCAAAAGAATATAAAAACTTTACTTATAATGAAGGTGACTCATATTATAAGTCACAAGTTAATACTGAGATAATGTCAATTGTTAGTTTATTAAAATAATTTATAAAAAGATTAAAAATATTTTGTTAATTAAAAAAACTGCTGTATATTTATAGTATAAATAAATCACTACAAAAAAACATCAGTTATGAAAACTTTATACGAAATCGCACAACAAGAAATCGAAACAACTAAAAACTACACTATTCGTGAACACAAAATGAATATTGTTTTTTATTCAGTATTAAAGTTTTTTTTCTCTACCTTATTTTCTTTCTTATTCATCTTTATCCCACTTACTGTTGTGGCTTCATTTTATGATTTCAACTTGAATGTTTGCTTAGGTATGTTGGTAGTCCATCCAATCATCTGGTTTTTTGTTGACCGACCACTTAACAAAGTATTTGGATGTGATGAAAGATACAAAGAAATCTCACATCTTATCGAAGTCAATAAAGAAATTATTGAGGATAAAAAAAGGAGGCTAAATAAATAACCTCCTCTTTTTAGTTTTCATAGTGAAACTTTATTATTTTCTACCTGCGGCAGCTCCAGTTCCAAGATTTCTAGCGATATCTCTTCCTTCACCTGGTAAAAAAGCTCCAATAATATAAACTAATGTAGAAATAGCAAAAGCTGAACCAACCCAAATTCCGAATTGTGATTGAATAGCTGGGTTATTCATTCCTGCATCACCAACAATTCCTGCTGCTGTTGCCGCTCCAACTATTGTAGATACAAATCCTGTTAATCCTAACTTAACTAGGAAACCACCCATCCAGTTCTTTAATTGTAACAATTTGTCACCTATCCAACTTTCATTTGTTTCTGCATATTTTGCTAACGCTGCTTCAACTTTCTTAGGGTCTTGTAAGTCTTCGTAAGTAAGTCCGTTTTTAGTAGCGAACTCTTCTAATTGAGCTTTAGTTTCTTCGATTTGTTCAGGAGTAAGTTTAGCAACTTCTTCTTCAATTTTATTTTCGATTTCAACTTTTGACTCTTCTGGTAATTCGACAGAAGCATTTTCATTAAATGAAAAAGATTCAAATGTTCTTAAATATCTCATATTTTGTATATTTTCTTTTTTGTATATATTTATTCTTAAAAATGGTTTTTTTAAGAATAAATTAATTTTTTACAACTTTGAATAAGGCTTTCTCAATTAAGTATCCATTGTTAATGAAATACTTTAAACTATCTACATTACAGTGAGCATAGATTGTTTTTTCAGATTCTTTAATCTTAGAATCTCGATAATGCCAAAGTAATTTATAAACACCTTTATCTCTATGTTCTTCTTTAACATAAGCATGGCATAAGTAAATAACAGATGGGTGTTCTACATATGATACAATACCTATCAATTCTTCTTTGATAAAACAACCATAGTATGTTGCAAACTCATCTAATAAGTCAGGTTTAACCTCAGCGAATTCTTTATGAACTTCTTTATATGTTATCTTCTTTATTTCCATTATTCTGTTATCATATTTATTACCATCTTTCTTGTTCTCTCAATCCTTTATATGTTTCTAATTCTTCACCAGTTTTAACCCAGTGATTCCAATTCTCTTTTAATTTGTGTGAGTTGTATTCTAAAGCTGAACCGCCGTGTCTTGTTACATGAGACATGATAGATTCAGATACAATAGAGAAGTGTTCGTATTCATTTTTACCACACCCACATCCAGTTGAACGACCATTATTATATTCCCAAACTAAAGGCTTTAGACCACAGTTTGTGCAGTCTAACCATTCATCGGGTTTATCTGGAATTTTATAAGCTGATATACATTTATATTTTCCAGCAACAATACCTAATTTAATATCTCTTTCTAGTTGTAAGCTCATTGACCAAGTAATTCATTTAACGATTCAACTCTTTTAAGATAAGAATCAAAGTTATTCTTTAGTTCAGAATCTCGTTGAATTAAACCGTTGTATAAGTCTTGTTTTGTAACACGAAAAGTCCAATCAGGATGCGTGGTGGTTGATGTTTTTTGACCAGTTTCCCTATCAATCTTTGATAATACTTTAGTTGTTACTTTAATAATAACTGATTTATCATTCTTTTTTACAAACTCAATTACATCACCGTTACTAAAATTAGCAGACTTATTTTCGGTTTTGGCTACACCAGTTGGTGATCCAGGAAAAGACATATAATTTCTAATATGGTATTGTTGGCCAATTTGTAACCAATCACAAAAAGAATTGACAAGAATGTCATTTTTGACTGTGGATAAGTTACTATTTTGATTAAGTAGTTCACTTACTTCTTTTTGTAACTGACGTATCTTTCCAGTATTCTCTGATATCTTATTATTTATTTCTTGTATTCTCATATTCCTAATTTCTCTAATTTTTCGTGACGAACAGTATCTATCATAGCAAATCGTTTATGATAATAAGATCCTTTTTTACCTATATCCATTTCACCATTATTAATACAAACTACTTTCATTATTATACAGAAAAAAAGAGTCAGATTTACTGACTCTTATAAAATTATTTAACGATTTGAGATTTCATTTCGTTTGCTCGAACTATTGCAACTTCACGATTTTTAAAACCTGATTCTAATTGTGTTTTACCTTGAAAAATGGCAATCTCTGTTTTTTTAGTAACCAATTTACCTTTTACAGTTGATATTTTATCAATTTGTCGAATTCTCATTCCCTCAACTTGACCGATTACTTTTCCTAAGTTCTTTTTTGTTCCCATTTAATTTTAGATTTTTAAGTGATTAATAATAATACAAATATAATAATTAAATTTGGTTTAACAAATAAAATTAGAAAAATTTTTAAAATTTGTTTTTTCTGATTCTATTTAGTATATTTGTGTTTATGAAATCGTTTAAGCAATTTAGTCCTAAAGTTGATACTAACCGTAGATTGGTATTGACGAGAATTTACACAGGTGTAAATGGTAGCAATAGTTTTTGTTATCAAATTAATCGCATTAACAAAAAAGGCGAAGTAGACAAAAAATTTAAAACTCTTTATTCTTTTGGTACTGATGATATTAGTTCAATTGGTAACTTTCACAAAAGTTCAACTGGAGAACTTATTAAAGTAGCAAAAAGTCCATTTAAGAGTGTTTTTGGTGTTGAACAAAAGTCAAATCCAGTAAGTGTTTGGAATAGAAAAATTAGTATATGAAAGTTATATTCTTAGATATTGACGGAGTAATGAACTCTCAGGTCTTTTATAGACAAAGACACTATCGTAGATGGAGAAAACCAATTACATATTGGTATGAGTTAAAAAGAATTACAAGAAAAATTTTAGGTATAAAATCTAAAGGCGTTTCGCTTGTCAATTATAAAATTCCAGACCATCACTACGAATTTCCTTATCAATTTGATAGATTAACAGAAGAAACTTGTAGTGAGAAGTGGGAATGGCTTAGTGAGTTTTGTAATAATAATGATGTCAAAATCTGTATCTCATCTACTTGGAAACATCATTTTGGAGACAAAGAGTATAGACTAAAATCAGAACAATGGGGAGACGCTCTTAAACTTTTAGGATTTAAAACTGGCACATTTGTTGGTATCACACCAAACAAGCCATCAAGAATTCGTGGTGAAGAAATAAAAGCTTGGTTAGATAATCACACAGAAGTAGTCGATTATGCTATTTTAGATGATGACTCTGATATGTTACCAGAGCAAATGAAAAAGTTCCATCACTGTGATGGTTGGTTTGGAATGTCACCTAATCATCTTTATCGAATTGAAAGACAATTCCAAGGTAAATCAAATTACGAAAAATTAACTAAAAGTGTTTATAATGAAGATGATATGTAGTGAATATAATTTTGGAGATTTAGTAGAATTGTTCTCTAAGTTTGATGAAAAAAGTCATGAAAGATACATAAGTTTTGAGTGGGTTGAGTTAACTAAAATGACTGTCTCGAGAAGAAACAACAATGTAGGTGATCCATTAAGGCAAATTGAGGTTGATTGCATCAAAGTTCGCGGTAAATCACTATTGGGTTGGAACGGAGATTCAACAAATGGAACACGTTATGTTTATAGCGGTGAAGTATTATTCACTCATTTATATAAATGGTTATCGGAACGATTGCAGATACGAAGAGAAGAAAAAATAAATTCAATTGGAATATGAAAGTTAATTTAGGGGAAGTCAACATAGAGATTGTTGATAAGCCAATTTTCGCATGGAGAAGTAAGAATGGTTCCGACTCTGGTGGTGCTAGAAGAGAAGAAACAATGAATTGTATTTTTACAAAAGGTTTTTCTAATGGTAAAGGTGGCAGAGAAGTTAAAAACTTTTATTTTTACTTAGAGGTTGGCAGAGGACTTATTTTCAAGGCTGGTATGGAATGGTCTCCGTATCAACTAAAAGACTATATGGAATTTCTTAAAGTAGAGTATTTAGAATTAGAAACTATCAATCAGAATTCTGAAATAACAGCAGAAGAATTTTTAGGATTTTTAGTATCAAAACGAAGAACTGAAATAATTGATGGTTTAAATGAAGAATAAAATTTTATCAACTCTTAGATTTTTATTTCCATATTTTAGTATCTAAACGTCAAAAACGAGACAGATTAATTAATCAAGTTCTTAAGCAAACTTAAATCTAAGAGGATCTGTGGAAGCACCAATTGGAGGGTTTAATGCAGGATCATCTTGAACACCATTTAAATTCCAATCACAATAAGTTAATCCATATCCAATAGTCCCAACTGGTGAATCACCACCAGATGGTAAATTAGATTGATTTGTAATTTGCTTCATCAACTGCCATTTAACTACAATATGACCATTTGATAACTTTAAGAATATTTGGTCTCTTAAACTCTCACATACTGTTCCAACACCAAGTGAATATCCTACGTTACCAGTTGGTTGGCTAATTGCAGTTGCTGAAAAAACCTCATCGTAAAAGTCGGCCAAATCTTGTAAGGTTGAGAATATATAATCTGATCCACTTTGTGTAAAAACAATTGAAGTTGAGTTAATTGTAGATTGTATATCATCCATTGGATAAAGCCATATAGTGTTTATATATGAAATCCATTTTTTTAGATTTAATCCACCAGCAGAACCAGCACCAGCAGCTGATGAACTACTTGCTAAAGATTCATAAATTCTTCTTCGCTCTAACCATTCTTTTCTTTGAGTTTCTTTTTGGTCAAATAACTGTTGTTCTGTTTGTTGTTCAGTTATTCTTTTAGTTTGCATGTCTTGTTGCATTTTAGACCAAATTTCCTCTAGTGACTTTTTTGACATAACTATTATTTAATTTTTATCAATCTATATATTAAATAGAGTTACTTAATTTTTATATACCTAATTCTTTTAATCTTTCATTTCTTATTTTAGAGATTGATATAATCTCATCTTCTTTAACCCAAGCCATTCTATGAGAACCACCTGAATCAACATTAATCGTTTTAATATGATATGAGTTTGGTCTTTTAGTGTTGATTTGGAACTTTCTGATATCATCAATAATACATAAACCGGGTACTAATTCAGATAAATTATGGTCTTGTTTAAACTTTACTATATCTCCTAATTTCATATACCTATCTGTTTTAACTTTTCATCTCGAATAACATCAGGCCATAAAACTTCTTTCCAAATGTGTGGGTATTTACCGAATTGACCTGTTGTGTATGGTTCAAATGTACCGATCGGTCTTTTATTGCCTGGATAATCCGCGATTAAGGTATATCCTTTTATTCGATGGTTTTTTCTATACATAGTTATAAAAATTTTGTAAGTCCTTCATTAATTAGGTTTGGTATTACTGAAATTGAATTCATTGATTCTTCGTCCTTTATATCAACCATATAAAGATTATTTTCTTTTAGTTTAGTTTTAAATCTGTTTTTTGTGTGTCTGACAATTTGTGGCCAACTTGTTCTATCAAGTGATTCGTCTAATAATTCAGGGAATAGTATCCAATTCATACTAATTAAAGCACTTTTTGAGATTGTTCTACCAGCACCAATTGGTTCAAATTTTCTATCTTTTTTTCTATAACCAGGCCAGTAATAATCAATATCATCATTTCTAAAATAACAATCTTTAAATCCCACAAAGTCGTGCCCTTCTGATATCTTATTACAGATAAATTGATAAGTCTCAAAAGTCATCCAATCATCACTTCCTAATATCATAACAGCATCAAAGTCTAATTTTTTAAGATGAAATAAACCTGCTTGCCATTTAGCACTTAATGGATTATTTTTATGACTTATAACTGTTGTGTTTGGATATTTAAGAATAAAGTGATAATCTTCTGGATCACTAACAACATAAACCTTATGAAGCCATGGCATTTTATTGGCACAATAGTCAACTGTTTTATGTCGACCATTCATTGTTATAACAGCTATTATTTTTGGTATCATTACTTAGAAAAATTCCTTGTAGTCTTTTTTTATTATTCAGTGTAGTTTTTCTCGTGAATTTCTTCTAGTTTAGACTTCTCTAAATCATCAAATTTATCATAGATATTGCCTAAATCTTCTTTTAGTTCGTCTAAAGTATTACACTCACTTCTATATCCAATTTCTTCCCAGAAGTACTCGATATCATTATTGTATAAATATTCCCAATAAGTCATTTCTTCTCTTGATGATTCTTCACCTGATGAATATTCTACAATACCTGCAAAATTCATTCCTGATTCTGAGAATTCAACCTCTACATTGACATCAAAATCTTTAGATATTTTCTTCCAAAGTCCTTCAGTTGGTCCCCACGCAGAGTATCCGTCGATAAACATCATAGTATCACCTTCACTGAAATCAATATTAGAAAATACTTGCCATTTAGAACCCCAATCTTCGACATCATCACAAGAATCAAATAAAATTTGATAGTTTTCCAGGTGAAGAGATCCTGCATTTTGTACTTCATCACATTGAAGTTTTTGATACAATTTTGATAAGTTTTTTGACTCACCAACAATTTTTACTTTACAATCACAATCATTTGCCATAATATTTAATTTATTTTATTAGTTTATTTATATTAAAATTGTTAAAAAGTTTAGTTCCATTTTATTGAAATTAATGAGTCGATATTATGACCTATTTTTTTGTATATTGGTTTATTACCATGTGGTTCAATATTACCAATCGGTGGTTCTACTATGGTCACGTTCCATTGTGTCCATTTACTATAATATTCTCTTACTTCTGATTCTTTTATATTTTTAAGTCCGCCCCATCCCCAAGATCCTTGAACAACTAAAATATCACTATTTGGAAATTTCTTTTTAATTAGTGTAATCAGTCGTTGTATATCATCATTTAGAAATTTTCCAAATCCACCATTTGTACCAATACAAACTACTGTTGTGACAACGGTTGAATCTGAAACTTTCTTTTCTAATGCTGTGATTAGCCAACTAACACTTTTACCACCTTCCCATAATGAGGATTGACCTGGTGTTGTTGAAACTCTAGAAACTTTATCAGAGTTCATATCAACATAAGGAGTTTGCGAGTCACCAATAATAATATGTTTAGGATTTTCTATTACTGGTTTAGTTTCTGACTTTATTATGACTTTATTGTTTTTAGAAACTACTGGGTTATAAGTTGACCAATTACACATCAGTGGAATATAAGTCAGTATAATAAAAAATGTAATTCTCATAGCAGCAAATATAATAATATTTAACTAATAAAAAAAGTATATCTTAAGAATTTACCAATTAGCCGTTAGTTTACCGGATTCTCCTAATTCTGCTAATCTAGATATTTCTTCTTGGTCCATTGACATAACGCTATTCATTATTGATTTAACTGCTGCTTTTCCAAATTCAGAAAGTTTATTTGGTTTTTCTCCGTCTCTTAGTGATTGAAAATAATATTGAGCTTCTACAATACCTTTATATTGGTCAAATTCCGTACTTATACTATTATTTAGTAATTTAGATCCTTTTAACTCCTGACAAAATTGAAAACAAGCAGAGTAGAATTTAGAATCATCTGATTGAGTCATTTCTATTTTATTTGATGTGTCTCGTGTAGAATTAATATTTGGTTGAGTATAAGCGACATTACTTGCTAAAGAAAGACCAGCTAAGATATTTTCTTTCCATCCTTCGTTTGTTTTGTATTGTTGGAATGTTTTAATTACTTTCATACACTATATATAAATTATTTTTTTAAGATATATACTTTATGTTTACTAAAATAGTTTGTATAAGTAATATAGAGCTTGGTTTTGATTCTAAGGGAAAACCAACGTGTAAGACTTTACCAATTACGATTGGTAAAACTTATGAATCTATTTCGGAGTTTGATAAAAATGTGTCTAGAAAAAGAAATGAAAAGTTCTATCTGTTGAAATCGGATGATGACGCCAAAGATAGTATATTTTTAATTTATCCAACTTCTAATTTTGTACCACTTGATGTTTGGAGAGAAATGAGAATAAATAAAATTATTTAGGACAGATAAACAGCAACCGCTGTAATAAAAATAAACCAAGATACTATAAGTATGAATGGTAATAAATCTTCTTTTTTCATAATAAAATATATATAATATAGTTAATTTCGATAATATGTCATATTTGACGTAAATTGAGCATACACTAGTTTAACTTTAGCATTTACCTCCAAAATATTTGTATTCCTAAAATACCACCTGCTAAAAACAAACACGTTATTGTTTTAGTTGAAAATGGCTCATCCATTATAAAGTAGGATAGTAAAGCAAAAACAATTGCTCCTACTGCAAATCCTATTAATCTACCCGGCCAAACTTGACCATCAAATGCCATTGAACAATACTTAGTAAAATATATTAAAAGAATTGAAATTGGTATTCCAGTAATAGACATTATAAGTGGATGTTCTTTTGCCCAGGTCAAGAAAAATTGACCTTGTGTTTGAAAATAAGCTAATATTTGGGCTAAAAAAATTAATATAAATGATATAATAAGTGGTCTCATAGTAATTAATGTTCGGTTATTTTAGAAATTTGTTCTTCTCTCCAGTCTGATAATGTCTTAAACATACCATAGTAGTAAAGTTGTTTTATGCCTATATCATTTATGAGTTCATAGTAGTACCCAGTTGATGAATAAACAACTTCTTTATCGTCATACTCAGCCTCATATATCTTTCCCTTTGTAAGAGTTCCTAAGTAATAAGTATCTTCACTTATAAATACTATATCCAACTTTATCATATTCCTAATTGTTTTAATTTAAAATCTCTATCGAATTGTAGAGTTATATCAGCCAAATATCCTTTAGTAATACATGCAGCGACAGTCAATCTAGCACTCACTGTTTTGTTCCAATCTAAAGTAAATTCGGCATTATACTCAACCCGATTACCAAAGACCACCATCGGTCCTTTATCTGAATACATATGAATATTTATGATATCTCCTATCTCAAATTCATGATAATAATGAACATCAGAATCTAAACAGATACTGACATTATCTTTTAGTACAGATAAATAATATTTTGTCATGCAAATAATAATATATGTTCGTGTTGTGTTTTATTTAACACTTCATCAATTTTAATTTCTCTTTTGTAAGCAATCATCTTGCTTAAAGTTTCTCTCAAGAAAGTTAAAGTCTTTTGCTTTCTTATATCACTTCTATAGTGAGTGTGTTCAATTTCATCAATATGAAGATTCATCATTTCAACATTTAACGTCATATCTTGGTAATAGTCATTAGAATGTCTCCAATAAATAATCTCACCATCTTTCAAGATGATATAATCTTTCTTCTCATTAAAAGGACATTTTAATTCCTCAATAATATGATAATATTCTCCGTTACTATTTACTACAAATCTCATTTTTAAAGTCCTAATTCTTTTAGTCGTTGTTCTCTAGCTTCTTGAATACTTGGTACTTCAACTCTAGTTGATTTTCCTTTAGTTCCATCTGATAAGGTAGGTGCGTATCTTTTTCTATCATTAAACTTATTTAATCGAGAGAATAGTTTCTTTTCCTTAATCGGAATAAATCCATTTATTGATTCGAATTGAATTGTTGTTAATTCAATTGTCTCTGGTCTTAAGAAGTTATCATAATCACCATACTCACCTCCCCATCTTTGAAGTAAATGAAGTTTATATTGACCGTTATCTTCGGTTATATAATCACCACTATTTGAGTTTATCCAATAATTCATATTAGCAAATATAAGGAATTATTTTTAATTATTAAATTTATTATATAATTAATATGATTGACTCTGGAAATGACATAGATGAAGTAATTAAAGAATTGGAAAAATGGGGTGTAGATTCTCGGACATCAAAAGAAGAGTATGATAGACTAGGTCTTGGTGATGTTGTTGAACAAGTATTAAACAAATTTGGAATCACCGAATCAAGATTTAAAAAGTGGTTCAATTTACAAAGTTGTAATTGTGGAAAAAGAAAGTCTTGGTTAAATAATTTTTTTAGTTGGCAAAAAATTAATTTTTTCTAAAATTAATAAATGACTTTACCCATTTCACATTCTCTTTAATCTCTAGGACAGACTTTAGAGTTGATGTATTATCAACTTCTATTACCTCATCAAATCCTTCGTCTGGTGTGACTTCTTGATAAGACTGAAACATTCTATCAAATGCTGTATCTGGAATTGTTTTAGATTTTCCAATTTTCTTTGCTTCTTCTGCTCTTTTTTTAGCAACTTGTTTAATCAAATCTTCTGACCCCTTAAACTTGAAAACAACTGCTATTTTTTTATATTCACTTTCAAATCCTTTAATCGCACTAAGTGCGGATTTTCTTGAACCCGAATTCATATTTGTCATATCGACTATGATAGTTTCATAGTTTCTAGCATCAGAAACTCTCTGTGAGAATAACTCAGCTACCTTTCCATTGGCGTCTAGAATTTTATCATACGAAAGTGGTGACCAAGTCATATACGCTGGTGATTGAACAACTGTACCGTATTTATCACTAACGTCACCTAAGTTAGATCCAGATGGTGGTGTTACAAACAAATCATCATATGTTAATTCAATTTCTTCAGCGATCTTTTCAACTAGATCATCTCGGTTGATTATATAAGGATTTTTATCAGAAAGATTATTTTTTATCCAAGTTGATTTACCAACTGATGGTGGACCGATAAGTATATAAATTGTTTTCATATTTTATATATTAAAAAACCCACTCAAAGGTGGGTTTAATTTTACAATTCTGTTTCTTTTCTCTTCTCCATAACTAATAACCAGTTCTTAAAGTTCTCAACGAGTGAGTGTTTTAGAAAGATTACACACCCAATTGCAATAGCAAAAGGAGGTACCATAAAGACTGCTCTCATTGAACGAGTCCAGAATCGATGATTAAAATAACCATCATTAATCAACGCTACTAAAATAGATAGATTGAATGAGTAGATTATGTAAAAACACAACCATAGAAAAATTTGATTTACCATAACTTTGAGATTTATTTAACAAAGATACGGTATAATCTTCATAAAGTTGTCTCTGTGTTAATAACTACCATTGGTTGTTGATAACTTAGAAATCACCTCTTCTTTTTTTCTGATTTTCTTCACGTATAGCGAAGAACAAAGAACAGGCGGTGATGAGTGTTAATAGTACGAGTATCCACATAATTTTTTTTTTACAAATATACAAATTAACTTTTACAAAACTAATCTAAAAGTTATTTATTTTCTATTTTCCCACCAAACTAAATATTTAATAGAATCTAATTCTGGATTATCAACAATCATAAGATGATTTGCATCCTCTGGTAATTTCTTACCAGTAAGTAATTTATAAAGATTAGAAGATTCTACGTGTTCTACTTTTCTTACTTTTTTTTCATTATCAATGATATCACCAACTTTTGGATAATTCACATCTTCTTCAGGGTTATATTTACTCATATCTTTAATTTTTTTAATTTAATCTTTCTAATATTTTGTATAAAGTCTGAATTTGTTATAGATTTTCTTTGTTTTACTGAGTAAAATCTAAATCCACATTTCCCGCAAACGTATTGATTATTTATAAATTTATCAGGTCTGAAATCTAATATGTATCTACCACGGTTACACTTTCTACAAATTCCAGATTTCCATCTGATATTATTGATTATTAAAATTGGCGAGATTAAAATCCAAAAAGTAAGATCGATGAGTGTGAATAAAGCCAACTTGATATTTTGTATCAAAATCTATTTAGATATTTTTTATTTATATCTAAAATTATAGAAACTGTTTAAACCAGTCTTGTTATTTTTTGTTGTCTTTTTATTTGTTTTTCCCACATTGGATCCGGGAACAAAGAAAGTGGATTCCTTGTACTTGTCATTTTATTTAGTAAACTTCCTTCTGATATAAGTTCAACTTTGATATTGTAAAAAGTAAGATGATCAACATATTTAATGATTTTATATTTATATTTATCATCACCTAATCCAACCATCATATCAATTGGATACCATTTTTCTAAAATTTTTAGTTGTAAATCTTTAGGAGTGGCATTAAAGCGCAATAAGGCGGATCTATCACGAGTATGATAGTTCCACCATATTAATGCTTTATTACCAAATGTACTCACTAATATTTACTTTTTATTTTCAATCCTGTATTGTATATAGGTTGTGATAATACCAAGTACAGCTGCTGCTGGGATAATAATCCACCAATAGTTAAGTAGTAGATAGTTTGAGATTTCAATGATTTCTTTCATAATCCTAAATTTTTTAAGTTTTTATTTCTATTATATTGTATAATATCTGAGTTATTTTTAGTATCATACATATTCATAACTCGCGATAACTGCTCAGATACAATTTTACCCGAAGCATTGACCGTAACCCAATCACAAGTCCATTCATTATAAGCTTTCGATTTAACTCTGATGAAAACCTGATAAAGGCCTTCTTTTTTATTTATTGATAAAGGTGTTAATAAATTATGCGGAGTAAACTTCCAGTGTTTTGGTTTATTTTTTACCAATTCGGTAAGAACTTTTATAAAAAGAAAAGTTCTATGGAATGGCAAAACTTTAGTCTTGAATGATAAAACTAATTGTAATATTAAATAGACTAATAAAAGTGATGATATCAATCCAAAAGATATCACAATACTTGATCCTGATGTATTAAATTCAACCATACTAATTTGATAATGTCCATTTTCTAAATTTCTCAACCTTTACGAGGTTCAGTGTTTCGATAGTATCTTTTTGATGCCAACACACCGTATCTGATGGGTAGTATAAGCAAATCCATTCACAAGTATGATAATCTTGATAGTGACAGTGGTCAGATGGAATAATAATTTCCTCATCCCATTCAACTGGATACTTTTCTAAAACATAAGTTTCTTTATAAACTGTTGAACAACTAAATAATAAAGATGTGAATAATAAAAATAAAATACTTTTCATAGTTCAAATATATTAAATATAAATTAAAAAGAGAAACTTTCGTCTCTCTTTTTTTAATCACTTAAGAAACTTTTTAATATTATTCATAATAGTTTTATTACTAATAATATCTTTATTTACTTTATCAACAATATATTGAGTAGTCTCTGGTCTTGAATCAGACATATCACTTTTCTTCTCATCATCAATCTCTAATTGAACTCTTAAATACTTTTCTAATATTTGTTCACACTCATAAACAACTGACTTAGAAGAAGCTTGCATCATTACAGTTGTTATTGGTTGAGCCCAGTTAGCAATTCCCCAACTTTCAGTTTTAATACCTAAAGATTCTGAATGATTGCCTGTACCTAATGATAAACATTCAATATCTTCTATCTTAATACCTTTTCTTATTTTAAGAACTTCAGCAACTGCTGCCATTGCTGGATTGTTAATATAAACACCACCATCAACTAGAATTCTTTTCTTACCATCAAATACCATTTCATATGAAGGTAAATATGTTGGTGCAGCAGAAGTAGATCTACAAACATCTTTCAATCTAACATCAAATCTTTCTTTAGACCACTTCGCAGTTCTAGTTTTGAACATAATAACTTCATTATTCTTTAAGTCATAAGAACTAACTATAATAGGTTTTAATGATTGTGATAACATCATATCACCAAAATAGTTTTCTAATAAACCATCTAAACCTTTTGGTGAGAATTTAGGATTAAATATTGAGTTAACTCCTCTAATTACTTTAGAGAATATGTTTTTACTATAAGGAAAAATAACATTTCCTTTTGTTGTATAAAGTTCAATTAATTGATCAATTGTTAAAAAAGGATTAACTCCATCTTTAGTACAAGTTAAACCACAAGCAATAATACCACCAGTTGATGTACCAACGATAACATCAAATAGTTCGTGTATTTTTTTACCAGTTTCTTTTTCAATTTCTTTAAGAATAAGAAGTGGTACTATTCCTCTTAAACCTCCACCATCAATTGATAGAATTCTTACTTTTTTTGTCATAATTAAAATTATTTTTTATAACGTATATATCAGTAATCAATAAAGTAAAAAGAAGTTTTAATTTTAATATATAGAGGTATGAAGTATATCTCAACTTATGAAAGTTTTTCTGTCAATGAAACAATGGATATGTTTACATTACCGGTTGATCCAATACCTGGAATCAAAGATGTTATTTCTGATATAGGTGAATGGTTTACTCAAACCGGTGAATTTCTTTGGAATAAATTAACATCATTTATTGATTGGTTAAAAAGTAAAATATCAATACCTGGTATTAAAGAATACTTTTCTCAACTTTTTGAGGCTATTGGTGAATTATCAAAGATACAACTAAATAGAGTAACAAATTTATTTTTTGATAAAGAGTATACAAAAGTTGAGTGGTCTGACTTAAATGTGGGTACTGTCAAGAATTTATATCAAAAAATAACTACTTCTATTAAAGAATTTACAACTGATAAAAGTTGGTCTTTTTCTGATGATAAAGATAAGTTAAAATCAGAAGAAGGAGTTGATGATAAAAGTTTAAAACTTAAGTATTGGATAAATACAACTCTTGCTTTTTTAGGTAAATCTGTTTTATCTGCTGTAATTCATGCAATACTATCAACGATATTAATTGCGTTAGGTTTATCAGCTGGTCCAATAGTTGCTACTATAGCTTCTGTGGTTATCTTAATTCTTTTTATATGGTCTTCTAAAAAGAAAGTCAACTTAGATATTAAGGTAATGAAGGATGTTAGAGATGTACCTGGTTACAAACCACAAAGTATAATTGGTAAGATAACAGGTTGGTCTGATTTTACAAAACAAAAAGTTGAAGATTACCAAGATTTTACACAAGGTGAATCACAATTTCAGAAGTTATATTTTCAGAGATTAAAAGAACAAAAAGAAAAGATAAAATCTGAAGAATTAAATTTTTCATAAAAAACAAAAAAAAATAGCGAAAAAAAATAATATATACATTATAAAAAATAATACCAACAAATGAGTAGAATTAATAATTTTAAGAGATTCTCAAAAGTTTACGAAAATGAGGCTCAAGCTTCTTCAGAAGAAATTATTGAATTAGCGAAAAAAGAAATGCCTTTAGAAGTAGTTGCGGATGACGCATTACAACTAACACATCCAGATAAATCAAATATTGAAGATAGAATGATTGCTGCGGCTGAAAAAACAGCACAAGCTCAACCAGATCCTCAAGCACCTGAATCAATTAGGGAAAACTACTCAGGTCAAGATTTAATGAATCCAGCTACTATGGATATTTTAATGAAGAGCGCTGTCTCAAGACTTCCACATTTAACTACTGGATCAAAAGTAGCATACAGAGGAAATATGGTTGATATTCCAGTAGGAGCTGAGTATATAGCTACAGAATTTAAAGGATGGTCAGAAGGTTATAGTCTTACTTATAAAGATAAAAGTGGTAAATATCCTGATGCATATATTGATTATTCAGCTACTAAAGAAGAAGTTAGTCACATGTTAAGAATTTTTGATGATTTGGCAAAAAAATCTAAATGGTTAAACTTTATTGATAAAACTGCTTCTATCGCTGGTCCAACTTTAGCTGTTGTTGGTTTTGGATTATTTATATTTGGATGTCTTAAATGGCAAGCCCAATCACCTAACAAATGGATGTCAACTGGTGGCGCTGGTGAAGGTAGTAGCTCGGGGTATAGTTGGGATGTTATAGCTGGAAGAGGTGGTTATGAAGCAGCTGCTGGTGGTTCTTTATTTGGTTTAGGAATAGCAGGTTTAGTGGCATCAGGATTGAATGATGCTCAGTTAGAAAAATTCAATACCTCGGTTAAAAAATTAGTATCTGTATTGAAGGCTTTCCTTGAGCCAATTAATATGAAAGTTTCTGATATTACTACGGCTTCTGATTTACAAGCAGTTATCAATACTGATATCAATAATAACAATAATACGTCTAATGTAGCTGTTGAAGTTGCACCAAATACTATGTCTAATGTTAGAGAGAGTAAATTAACTAAAAATGGTAAATTAAGAAAATTCTAATTAAATATTTATGAAAATAAAAAAGGAGACTAATAGTCTCCTTTTTTTATGCAAAGTCCAAATCTTTAACTTTTGGACGAACTTTAGTCTTAGATGGTAACTCAAGACGCTCTTCAACCATTGGAAGAATTTCGATGTTAACGATTTTCTTTTTACGAAGTGGTTGAGCTGGCTCGAATCTCCAAACTGCGAATCCTGGCTCTGCAACATCATCAAGTTCACCTTGGTCGTTAACCCAGTTGTGCTCAACATTCTTAATTTCTTCAAGTAAGAATCCATTAAGTTTAGTGAATCCACGAACTGTGTATACTTGACCAACTACTGGCTTGATGACATCTTTAACATCGGTGTAAAGATGACGATCGTCCATAAAACGAACTTGTGAACCAACTTTGATTTCTTGACCTTTTAGAATGATTGTTTTCATAATGTTGTAGTGATTAATTATTTATATAACAAATATAAGGATGTTTTTCACATTGTCAAAATTTTTTAGATATTTTTTTTGCTTTTTTTATATATAAAAATAAATATTAATCACTATGGCAAAAGCAAAAAAAGAGGGTAAACCTAAAAGAAACAGATCGAATCTATTAAAGAATTTAAAAAGAATACAAAAGAACGAAGAAGTATTAAAAAATCTAAAGGAAAGTTTATCAAACTAGTCTTATATTAACTAATTTTGATTCATTTTTTCTTAAACAAATAAGACACCCTGAGATTGAAAATACTTTAACATCATTAAAAATGTCTGAATGAAGTAGTTCAATCTCAGTTCCTTTTATAAAACCTCTTTCAAGTAACAATAGAGATAAATAATCATCTTCTAAATCCTCGATTACTGCTTTACATTTTTTATTTAATTCTGATAAATTCATTAGAACATTTCTTCATCTATTGTTACAATCTTCACAGACTCAACTGTGTGAATTCCTTTTTTACCATATGGTACAAATACATTAAAGGCGTCAACTTCTTCTTTTGTTAAAATACCACCAATTACCCATGACTCTGGTGTTATAGGTGATTCAAGCTCCCAATTTGTTACCCAATTGTACCTCCAGTTCCTCCAGTTATTTTCTAAGTCTTGGTATAAAATCTCTCTTCTCTCAAATAGAGACATGATAACTGGTCGAATTTGTTCAATTTCTTCATCAGTAATTGGATTGAACTCGTAAATAAAGTCAGATATTCCTTCGTCTGCTTTTACTAAAATATACTTTTGCATAAATTCGGTTTTATTTTTTATATATGTATTCAATGTAATAGTTTATATCAAATAAAAAAAGAGAAAAAATATTAGATATATAATCAAAAATCAATATTAAGTATGTCAGAAATTGTTGGAACTATAAAAATCTTAGATGGTAAAATTATCACTAAAAAAAATGATGTTATAGAAACTTGGACAAGATGGGAAAACGGAGACAATAAGTTTTTTATAACATATGATGGAATTACTTATAAACTACTCAAGTATCAAGAAACAGAAAACAAAAATGAATCCTTTGATGAGGATGATGATTATGATATCTAACTAATCATTGAATTTTGTTTCATAAGTTATATTAAGAACTATTAATTTGACTCAGATATTATTCTCTTAACTTGTTATGAAGACTATCAAAACATAAAAATTACAATAAGATTTAATCCGTTAATAAATAATTAGTGTTATTTGCTAATCATCTATACTGTTTTGCTCAAACCGAATCATTTTAGTGTGTAAATATTTATACATACTGTAAATAAACTCGACCGGCCCATGGTAAGATGGGGGTTTCCACAAGGATTCTTCAAGTGAGTTGCAAAAATAATGCAACCTATGAAGTCCTTAATTTCAATTTTTTTCTTTCTTTTTACTTATATGTCTGTGCTTTCACAATCATGTTTACACACTATTAAACGAACAGATACCTTTGGTGATGGGTGGAATGGAGGAACAGTCGCAGTTTCCGTTAACGGAGTAACTGTTTTATCTAATTTAAGTTGTGTTGGATTAGGTCCTACTAATTCTACATTTACCGCGTCTGTTGGGTCAACCATTAGAGTATACCGAACACTCGCAGGTTCTTACCCTTCCGAAATGCGTATACAGGTTCTAAATGGCTCAGGATCTATCATAATCAATACTATACAACCAGTTACCGGAACCGCAACTACGGGAGGACAAACAGTGTTAGGTAGTTGTGCCGCAGTTGCTGCCGGTCCATGTACTAATACTTCCTCTTACATGACGGCAACTGCGCCATCAACACCAACAACTGTAACCATCAGTACTTGTCAATACCAAACTGAATATAATACAATTTATTCTTGTGTTGCAGGACAAACATATCAATCATATTACAATTTAGGTGGATATATCACAGTTAGATCTGGAACTTATAATGGTACTGTAGTAACTAGTGGAAACTCTCCACTAAATTGGGTTTGTCCGTCCTCAGGAACATATTTTGTTCATTACAACACAAATAACACTTGTGGAACTGCTTCAAGTTGTGGAACATCTTATATTACTTGTCTAACTTGTGCA
>Ga0209500_10000209_pt1 | contig 53073 bp, 42 predicted proteins | sample S_140212_EF_Meta_FD_187323 | JGI IMG/M metagenome (GOLD analysis project Ga0209500, IMG submission 187323) | Freshwater microbial communities from Lake Simoncouche, Canada to study carbon cycling - S_140212_EF_MetaG (SPAdes) (version 2) | ecosystem: Environmental > Aquatic > Freshwater > Lake ... | reverse complement strand
AGGACCTTGTGCACCATCATTGCCAGCGGGACCAACAGGACCAACGGGACCATCAGGACCAACGGGACCAGGAAGACCTTGCGCGCCATCATTGCCAGCAGGACCAGCAGGACCAACAGGACCAGCAGGACCAACAGGACCATCAGAACCAACAGGACCATCAGAACCAACAGGACCAACAGGACCTTGTGCGCCATCATTGCCAGCAGGACCAGCAGGACCAACGGGACCAACAGGACCATCAGAACCAGCAGGACCAACAAGACCTTGTGCGCCATCATTGCCAACAGGACCAGGAAGACCTTGTGCGCCATCATTGCCAGCGGGACCAACAGGACCAACGGGACCTTGTGCACCATCATTGCCAGTAGGACCAGGAAGACCTTGTGCGCCATCATTGCCAACAGGACCAACAGGACCAGCAGGACCTTGTGCACCATCATTGCCAGCGGGACCAACAGGACCAACGGGACCAGCAGGACCTTGTGCACCATCATTGCCAGCGGGACCAACAGGACCAACGGGACCATCAGGACCAACGGGACCAGGAAGACCTTGCGCGCCATCATTGCCAGCAGGACCAACAGGACCAGGAAGACCTTGTGCGCCATCAGCAGGACCAGCAGGACCAGCAGGACCTTGTGCGCCATCATTGCCAGGAGGACCAGCAGGACCAATGGGACCAACAGAACCAGGAGGACCTTGTGCGCCATCATTGCCAGGAGGACCAACTGGACCATCAGAACCAGCAGGACCAGGAGGACCTTGTGCGCCATCATTGCCAGCAGGACCAACTGGACCATCAGAACCAGCAGGACCAGCAGGACCTTGTGCGCCATCATTGCCAGTAGGACCATCAGGACCAACGGGACCAGGAGGACCTTGTGTGCCATCATTGCCAGGAGGACCAGCAGGACCAATGGGACCAGGAGGACCTTGTGCGCCATCATTGCCATCAGGACCAACGGGACCAGGAGGACCTTGTGCGCCATCATTGCCAGCAGGACCAACGGGACCATCAGAACCTTGTGCGCCATCATTGCCATCAGAACCAGCAGGACCAGTAGGACCTTGTGCGCCATCATTGCCATCAGAACCAGCAGGACCGACAGGACCGACAGGACCACTACCATTCATTTCTTGAATTATCAAAAAAATGCGGTTTTTATTTTTTGCATCTATATAATAAACAAGCATGAATTTTATTGAAAATTTATTATTATTTAAAAATACATCACATTGAGATACTATTATTTTAGGTTTATTGGGCACATTTCTAGATTTAGTTAAAATTGTTGTAATAATGTGTTTTAATTTTGCAATATATTTTTTAAGTGTTTGAGAGTTCGCACTAGCATTAGCATTAGATGTAATAATATCATTCAAATCATAATTTTTTTTACTTACATCAATATCATAACATTGTTTTAAATTTTCTTCATAAAAAAGTTTAGAAGAATCAATATAACTATTTGTATAGTTTTTTTTGCTTAAATCCATCATCGTAAAATTTACATAATCACAGTTAACCCCAAAATCAGAACTATTACTTACATATTTATTAAGCGTGTGTTGTAAATTTTTAAAATCTTCTATTACTAAATTTCCCGAATTGTGTTCTAATAATTCAGATAAAAAATTATGCGCGATGGCAAATTTTGTTTCTGCATTGGCGGTCTTGTTAGTATTCATGTTTATATATATATATAATATAATTTTTTTATCTAAATAATTAATTTTTTTTCCCCCTTTGTTTACTGTGTTTTTGTTTTTTTGTGCCACGTTTTTTTGTGCCACCTCGTTTATGCTGTGTTTTTGTTTTTTTTGATACTGTTTTTATATTTACCGCGTTCTTTACCGCGTCATTCTTTACCGCGTCATTCTTTACCGCGCCATTTATCCATTCAATAATGTCGTCTGATTCACGAGGAACATTTGGCGGCAAATCAAATGACGTCATCGGTTTACCCTGTTGATTAAAACGAATGTATCGAACGGTGGGATATCCGTCAACTTCACCAAACATTTTTTTAGCAGCATCGTCGTATTCTGATTCTTCAATAGATCCAAGCGTAAGCAATCCTTCAAGTTCTTTATTAAAATTGCTAGATTCAATAATTTCATTTTCAAATTTTGGCATGAGCGTTTTGCAATGACCGCACCAATTTGCGTGTATAACAACTACACACGGACCTTTTGGTTGCTTTATATTTTTCTTATAAACAAGTTTAACCATTTTCAAAAATAAAAAATAAAAATAAATAATTAAAATACAGAAAAAATTAAATATAAAATAAATTTTATTTTATATATATAAACATATTTATTTTATTCTTTACTTATAGTATTAATATTACATTAACATATATCACAATAACAAATAATATAGCAATAATACAAAAATAATGAATAAAATGTTTACAATACCACAAATTTCAAATCAAATTTCAAATACTTTACTATTTATAACTGTAGTATTTATTCTTGGACTTTATTTTGTTGTCAATTATTCCGCTTCGCATACAGCAGAAGGGTTTGTTGGAACGGAACAGCACCGTTGTCCTAATATTTTAATCCAAAAAGGAACTGAAATTTACTTGTACAATTCGAGAGTTGCTAAAGTTCCAGGAGTAAATCCCGTAAAATTTAATAATTTAGAAGATTATGTTGAATTCATGGATTGGCAACGAAGTCAGGGAATTGTGTGCCCCGTTTTATTTTTGCAGCACACGAATGACGCGCAAGGAAAAGACGTTTATAAGATAAGACCGTCACCCGTTGATTTGCAAGGCGGCTTGCCCCCAATGATAGATACAACAACCGACGCTGCAAAAAGCAAATTGCCTCCTGTTACCAAACTCATGGATTCAAATCGCAATGATCCGCCGTTTAATACAAACAGTTATCCCGGATTCGACGCGTCCGGCTTCAATATGGGCGACATTACACCTCTAGATGCGCTCAACTACATTCAACAAGATTCCGGAATGAGCCCAAACCCGATGGATCCGAATTGGGGCGGTCCAAAATTTACGCAACATTTAATTGACTCCGGTTATTATGAGGACGACCAAGTCAGTTTATATGTTCCTTAAGATGAAGGTGACAATGAAGAGGATGACGGCAGTAAAGACATTAAATACTTTCGAATATTTTCAATACACGTTGATGTTATTTTACGCTGTTTGCCGTTCGTTTCAATGCACACATGATTCAAACAATGCGGATTTAAATCGAATGATTTTATTAGCTGTCCAATTGTCTTGAACTCGTTCATAATTGCAATCGCTGTTTTCGAACTTATACACGGTATTGTGCACAGCATAATGACTCCAATATTATCTGGAGTTACATTGCCGTTTTTTTCTTTTTTTATTTTTAGCGTTTTACAATAATCGTATTGTTGTGACTGTGATTCTTGTGACCGTTGTTCTTGTTCATGTGTATCGTTTTCTTCGACAACAATTTTATTGGCAGCGCAATAATACGGTTTTTTCGTGTCGGACGTTTTTTCGCGTTCGCGTTCAAGTTTATCTGCCCAACTTGAAATTAAATCGCATGTTTCTAAAACATTCATGGTTCTTACTACCGAGAATCCCTTGTAATAAAGAATAGAAAACATTGATGATAAAAGCGTTTTTTTTGTTACACGATTATATTTACTCTCTTTAAATTTTGATAGATCGCCTTCAATTAAATAAACAATATTATGATTTGGAATGGTTTCATAACCATCAAGACGAAATGATTGTTCGGAATATCTGCCATCTTTTATGCTGGATGCCAAATCAGTCAAACTCTTTCGTTCAAACAACATCAACTCATCTCCGTTTTCATTATTCATCAACTCATCTCCGATTTCATTATTCATCGACTCATCTCCGTTTTCATTGTCGTCTTTATCAATATTAAAAAATGCAATATCGCCCAATTTCAAATTATCTACTTTTAGCTTTATATTTTTTGTACAATTCATCATTTTTAATTGCAATAAATCAATTAGTTCCTTCTCTCTAAAATCAACCTTGATAAGAAGCATTTTAACAAATTATTTTTTTCTTTATTTCCTTGCACTACTATTTATGAAAAAATCTCTCTATTATTTTTTCATAAATATTTTATTGCGCATTTTTTTGTTTTTTTTCTTTAGGAATATATAATAATTAATTTATTAATATGGTTAAGAATAGTAAAACTGTACGACGTGGGCGCACTTATCGGCGCGGACGCACTTATCGGCGCGGACGCACTTATCGGCGCGGACGCACTTATCGGCAACGGGGGGGAGTAGATGAGTATGATTTGAAAGCAAGACAGTTTCTTGGCGGTCTTATAATAGATGGAAAACCAGCGATTGCGCAATATATGGATTTGAAAAGGACAAAGGGCAATAAAGCAGCATTTGATGAAATGATGTTACGCAAAGCAGCATATGAGGCAATGCTGGATAATAAGAGGGATAGTATTATAAATCTAAATCAACACTATGGTGTTTCTGAACCACCTTACACACCATCCACACAGATGTCACAAGAAGAAATGCGCCAAACTTATTTTTAATTTATTCTTAATTCATCATCATCACATCACTTATCCAAGATTCGTTCCGTATGCGCGCCTGCCCGCGTTAATGTATGGTGTCCAATTGAATAAATAGTTGGCATTTAATGCTGGAGTTGCAATCATATGACGACGACCAAATGGAATCATAAATCCGGTGGCAGACGGTTGCGCGCCGCCCTTTCTCATACCGCCCCCATTGTCTGTATTTGTGTACATGCCATCGGTTTTTCCGGTGGCGCTAAATATTGCTCTGCGGGCAATTGCCGATCTGCCATTTTGACTTCTAGGAGTATTGCGTGCCATATTTTTATTTTTATATTTATTATTTATTATTATATTATACCATGATATAATAATTCATTTATTCATTTATTATTTTATTATTACTAAATATTACTAAATAACTAAATTATTTTATAAAAATAATAATTTTTATAATTTTTATAATTTGTAAATTTAAGTATTTAAAGATTATCGTAATGTTATTAATATAAATATAGAGTAATAGTAAAATGAGTCAAACTTCTGGAAAACCCAATTCTTCAGATAACAACAGCGGCAGTAACAATGTTAGTAATGTTGGCGTAAGCGGCAGTGTTCGTTTGCCATCAAACATGTGCATGCAACATGCATCGAAATTGTCAATTGCGGACGATCGACCGATTATGCTCGATTATTGGATGCTTTCTCTCGAAAAGAAGGTTATCATCGGTGTAAAAGAAAATGGAGAGAAACTCTTGGTAAAAAGCGAAGATGAATACACTAGTCCAATTGGAAAAATTTTTAAGATTGAGTCCGAGTACATTATCCTCACTGAAAACTCGATTTACATTGTATCTTCTGACATTCAGTCCAACAGAATTAATTAATTCACTTATATGAGAGTTGCTTACACTTAATATTTAAATATTAAATATTTTTAAATATTAATTAATTAGTTATTGGAGCTAAATTTGGTTGACTACATGTATGGTGAAGAATTCAAACCTCCTCCTAATGTAGAGCCAAATGTAGAGGGAGGTGGATTATTATGCGCTAGACCCCCATGAAACTGTTGTTTTGCAGTTTTCAACATGGATGTGGCTCTAGCTCTAGCTCTAGCTCTAGACCTCCCTTTTGACTTCGATCTTGTTTTATTTTGTTTGACGCTCTTATTGCGACGACGAAGACGACGATTGCGAGTAATGCGATTTCGACCACCCAAAAAAATACCCCTCTCTAATATATCATAAAAGAATCTCATTATTTCGATGTACGCCATCTCTCCTATAATTAATTCTCTCAAATTTGCAAATCGAGGATTATCAAGTTGGACAGGTCTCCCTCTAATTGTTATTGTTTTCGCATTTAAAGGGGCAGCGGTCGCACCCGCCCTTGCATCATCAACAACGGTTGTTATAACTCCATGTAATGCCTCATGCAAAGCACCATCTGGGTATCCAACAAGATTGGCTCCATTATTATTTAATTTAGATTTTTTTACTACAGTTCCAAAAGGAGGTATAGGTGTAAGCATTCCTCCATAACCAAATAGCAGTATTCCATCAGGATATCTTGCACAAACAACTGTGTTTTTAAATTTGGCGGGAAATATGAAAAAATCATCATCGTAAGGAAGGTCGCCAGCGGATAAAGAATTACTTACGTCTCTTACATTTCCATTTATTATTGTATTTTGTGTTACATAATTTCCAACAGAATCAACAAATGTATAAGCATACACATCATCAGGTGTATTTGGATCTCCACCCACTGGATATTTTATACCAGTACATTCCGCCAATTTTTGTCTTCTTCCCGGTCCTCTTGGTTGCTGTGCATTAAACTCATAACATGATTTATAACCTTTTTTTAGTGGAAGCATTCTATAAGTAAAAAATGCTGGACATATCATCCAGTTAACATTTCTACCCATCATTCCTATTGTCTTTCTTGCTTCAATAATTTCCGCGAGTTCAAGCGGAGATGCACCCGCGGTCGCATTTAAATTTTGTGCTACTCGAAGATAACAATTTCCTACAGCATAACGCAACCTTACTATATTATTTTGAAAGTTATTATCCAAATAACCTCTTGTTATGCCATCATCAGATGGATCAACAAAGAAAAAATTACGATAATTAAACACATTTTGATCAGGACGGGCAAGATTATCCGGGTCAATCTTAAACACGGGATCAGCAGGATTAACCATTGCAGCTAAATTTCGATAACTTGTGTCTTCAAAATTAACAAACAATGAATCCCTTTTATAATAATTTCTTAAACTTATTTCAGTTTTTGGGTCAGCAGGGTTTGCTAAAATACTACCATTACAACCATTATTTAAATCTGGAAAACAAAATCCTGATCGAACATCCCGAGGTTGTCCGTCGCCAACAGTCGGGACAGTTCCACATGGCACGCGTACTTCTCGACCTCGTTCTAATAATCCTTCAGGAAATCCTCGTTCAACTCGACCTCGTGCTCCTTCACCCCGATCTTCAACAAATTCTAGTTCTCCTTCACCCCGATCTTCACCCCGACCTCGACGACTACTAGCACTTGAAATTACATCTAATAATTCAGGGTCACCAGCAATTCTAACTCCAATTGATGTAGCTAAAACACTAGCCGCGGCATCATTATCACCAATGGCGTTTGCCAATCGCACTAATTCTCCTGGGCCTGCAATAATTGCGTCAACTATAATTTTTGCATCAGCCATTTCTCTTAATTCAATGTTAAATTTATTTTATTAAAATATTATATACTACTATTAGAAATAAAAATATATTATATTAATTTTTACTATATAATCTTTTAATATTTAACATAATATTTTAATATTTTATTTATAAAATCTCTAAATAAAATAAATAAATAACTTTATTATTTTATTCCTTAATAAATAAAATATTAAAATATTATTTTATGAATTTGAATAAAGTAAATATTTTCCAATGAGGGTATTCGATTCTAAAACTTGTTCGGGCGACATGCGAACAAACCATCCAAATGCCGTTCGCCTTAATAATTCGCGTTCAGGAATGTACAATCCGAGAGCATTTTTATCCAAATTAATATCTTGATCTCCAATCAAATCATCGATTAAAATCGCATTTCCACCTGATGCCGTTTGAATGCCAAACATTGTGGAAGTAATTGCGCTCATATTTCCATTGAGAATTTCAGAATAGCACCATCGACCACACTCCCCTAAGAAATCCATTTCATTGGTATAATCTTTTGAAATCAACACTTCTAAATATGAAATGTATTTTTGAATGACGGGGCTGTTTCGTTTACAACCCATAATTTCGGTGCTCGGGAAAAACTCTGCAACGGCAGAAACAGAAGAAGTTGCCAACATTTCGCCGACAAAAGCAGTTGCAGGAAGCAATGCGTTATTATAAACGCTAATCAAATCTCGAAAACAAATAAATGATGGAGGGATGCGCATTCCACCATACATTTCCAGCAATTTTGCAAATGCGAGCTCTCTCAAATGTGGGCGAAGGGGGGACGGCAAATTTTGTGCCTTGATCGTCCATCCAGGCATCATTTTATTGAAAGATGCATCGTCAATAAGACACACGTGAAAAGATTCGCTGCATTTTTGTATAATGCTTCGAATTGTCAAATACAAGTAGGGTTGATTTAAATCGGTAGTATTTCTTGAACCGTAATTCAACCAGCGTCGCGAATTTACGTCATACTCAATATGAATCCAGAGAATCGGTTTTGCATTCTTCTTGTTAAAAATTGTGTCGTAATGTTCGTCGTTCAATAAATATTTTCGAATTAAATCATTTTCGTCTAAAATCTCTCCGTTTCGGGAAGATTTTTTATATTGTGTGCACATGAATGCGATGAAAAATACCGCAATGTAAAAAAGAATATTGTTAATATAATCCGACATTTATTCTTAAATTTTTTTATAATGATTAAAATACTTGGTAAAATAATAATAACCTTAATTTATATATTGTATATAATAAAATTTATTATTATTTATATTAATTTTATCATTTTATTTTTATATTTATCATTTTTATCATTAAAATAAATAAATAATATGAGATCAACAGTTCAAGAATTAGGATTGGGATAACTGCCGGTTAAATATTGTTCTTGATTGAGCGACGGCGCCATCATTCGACTTTGCAGCTCATAGCGCGACAAATATAAATTTTTTAAATCGCTTGACTCGTATCCAAAGGGTTGACTCTTGTCCCATGGAGAAGAAAACAGAAACGGTTTAGAATTGCCGCCATTACTGTTGTTATTTTCATTACTTATTAAATTTAAATTGAACCCGCAAGAGTCGCATGCGCCAATCAGGTTGGCTTGCATTACTTCGTCGGCATTATGCGTTAAATATTGACGATAATCTGAATTACTGGTAATATTGTTTTTTTGTCGTATCATTTCATTCACAACAGCTCCAGGTTGCCATGTGGCATAATTGCGCCCGTCTGTCATAATAGGTGGAAAATTAAAATGAATATTGTTTGATCCTGAATAGCAAGTTCCCCAGCTCATCTTGTTTTTTACTTTTTTTTGAAATAAGTATTGTAATTATTATAATAATATATAATATAATATAATAATTATTTAATTTAAATTATTTAATTTAAATAATTATTTTTATAACTATATTAATTGTATTTTTATGAATGAAATGCTTTTATAATCTCTTTTTTTGACATTTTATTAATTGTGGGTGTATCAATATTGTTAAGTTTTTTTTTTGCTAAATTTCTCAACGTATTTACCGGCATGTTTTTCATTTTATCTAAAGATAGAATATTAGATTCTTCTTCTATTGTTACATCTTCTTCTATGACAATGCTTTTAAAAATCCTCTTATTATTCCCGTTATTCTTATTATTAGTCCTGATATTTTCGTGGTTTTCATTTTCATGCTCTTCTTCTTCATTATCCTCGTCATTGTCATCATTGTCATCATTGTCATCATTGTCATCATCACTCTGGTCGCTCTCATCATTGTCATCATCACTCTCGTCACTTTGGTCACTCTCGTCACTTTGGTCACTCTCGTCGTCACCATTCAATTTAATATTGGATTTGAGTTCAATAATCTTAACATCGTCGGATTTAGTAAGAGGAAGAAATGACATGGAAGAAGAAGATGTAATTGCGGATAAATCAATTATTTTAGAACCGCCATTACTGTTACCACTACTATAAAGTTCGTTATTATCATGATTATCATAGCTGTCATCGTCACTATCATCGTCACTATCACTGTCGCTATCATCGTTGCTATCGTTATCGCTGTCATCAGATACTTGGATCAATTTGATAGTTGAATTACTTTGAGAATAATCATGATTATCAAGAGAGGCAGCAAGACACTTTTCTACATCATCTTTATTTTGTTGCTGCTGTTGCTGCTGTTGCTGTTGTTGTTGCAATCCCATTTGTCTAAATTGTGACGATTTTATAGATGTAACAACTTGTTGCAACAAGTGCGCTTGGTCCATAACTGACTGTTCTAGCATGTTTATGCGGGTGCGAAGATAATAGAAAATAATCCCAGACAACAACATACAAATTACTAAACTTGCCATAGTAAATAAATCTGAAATATTGCTTAACATGTTTTTATTTTTTAATTTATATTAAATAATTATTATAAATTAAAAATGAATAATAAACGAAAAATGTAAATAGGAAAATAGGAGAATAGGGAAATAAGAGAGAGATTATTAAACTCCGTCAATCAATCAACTATAAATATAAAAATATAAATAACATCAATTAAATTTCAACATCAATATTAATTATTCTTTTTGTATCATTTATAATTTCAATGGGATAATCTAAATCTTGAAGAACTTTTATACCTCCCTTAACTGAAGAAATTCCTTTACCCAATTTATATAAATATTGAATGGAGTTACCATTTGTGCCATCAGAATCACAACAATTCATATCAATTTTCATATGCATGTTTTGGATATTTTCAGCTTCTAAAAGTTTGCACAGTTTACAATAGTGCGTCGTTAATAATAAATCAACATCTTCATAAGTATTCAAATATTTAATAAATCCAAATGCGCTGGCAACGGCTTCATACGGGTTTGTTCCAGAATACAGTTCATCAAATATACAAAAATGCCTTTTCGTTTTATTTTCAATAAGACATGTGATGATTTCCCGACACCTGCGCGACTCGGCTTGAAACAAGCTGTCTCTCCCCGATGTATCTGGAATATTAAGATAGCTGTGAACATATTCATACGGCACAATTTTTGCCTTTTTATAAAATCCGTAACCAAATTGTTGAGAGAATATAATATTTAATAGCGTGGATTTAATAAGCGTCGTTTTTCCGGCAGCATTTGGCCCCGTAATTGTGGTTTTTTTATTTAGAATAATATTATTTTTCACAGGGTTATCATTCATTAACGGTGCATAATACGATGATTTAAAATATAATTTCTTTTTACTTTTATTTATATTTTGTGAAGATATTTTTATAAATGTGCAAGGAGCCATTTTCTTATTTATAATCAGCGTCTTGAGACCAGAGAGATGTTCGACATACGAATTAAATCCAAAACTGTAGCTAATTGCATTTTTCACGTCTTCGTCGCAATAAAAATAGTAGTACAATTTCATAATGGTTCCAATATTTGATATATTTGAAAGCGTGACCTTGAACGGCATAACATTTTTAATGTTTTCGTGTAATTCATTCAATGTTTGCATATTCTTAACATTCTCTTCTCGAAATGCTTGGTAAGATGTCAAGTTTTCTTTTTCTATGATTGAATTAATATAGGTAATATTCTCAATGCTTCTGTGTATATAATTTGCAAATTTATGAATGTTGTTGTGAATTAAAAACATGTTTTTATAAAATCGGTAACATGATACAATATTTTGGTAGATTTGCAGAAAGTAAAATGCAATCGATACAAAAATATATATTTTTTTATCCCATGGAATCGATCCAAAATCTTCAAATATTTTGCCGATGGGGTGATACTGAGCGATTTTTTTGAGGGACGATATATACGTTGATAAATCGATGGGTAACTTCTGAAATCGCAGTATAAAAAATGGTATAATAAGTATGATCAATGGAGTCAGAAGCGAAATGACAGGAGATGCTAGATTCTGCAAAGAAAGTATTTGAAGAAAGAATGAAGATGAATTGAGTGGTTCCAGCATGGCAATGTCAATGTATCCGAATTTATCTTTGAAATGTTTGTCTCCCTGTATCGATTTCCATATTTCGTGAATTTCTAAATATGTTTTGCATTTATCATTTTTATTATCATTATCATTAATATCGAAACTGCCAAGTAATGTTTGCGATTGTTTTAAAAATGTTACATCCGATGTATAATATTTCGCCCAACTCTCTATAAATTGTTTGCCATAAATCGTTTTGGGGTCAAACACGTGCTCGTACATGGTTTTTTGTTTTGTTTTTTCCGTTGTTTTTTCTAGAGTCGATTGTTTCGGATCTGATTCTTTTGATTTTGGTTCTAAAACAGTTTTAATCAACTCTAAATCCGTTATTACGTGTACATCGATTTCATGCAATTTATCCTTATTTATAAATGTTATAGGTAGTTTAAATGTGGTTTTGAAATCATTATTTATATTATTATTATCATTTTCTAAATTTATATTATCATTATCATTTTTATCATTATCATTTTTATCATTATCATTTTTATCATTATCATTTTTATCATTATCATTTTTATCATTATCATTTTTATCATTATTATTATGCATATAATTGAATTGATATAATTGTTAAAGTATTATTAGTATTCGTAAAGAATAATAATAACAGTTTGATACGAATAAATATTTTAAATTTATCTAACAGGACTTCTCATTCATTGATACTTCGGAAGGTTGCCTGTTGCTATCCCCTCGTTGATTTTTACATATTTTGACATAATAGAGGGTTCATACATTGTCCCCCCCTCATAGTCCTTCGTTTTCTTCCGCCTGAAGAACATTGGGTGCATGTCGGGGGTCTAACCCCCCCCCTCATACTTCTTCGTTTTCTTCCGCCTGAAGAACATTCGGTGGGTATAACCCCCCCCCTCATAGTCCTTCGTTTTCTTCCGCCCATTCTTTTCATCATCATCATCGTCACTTTATATATATTAATAATATTATAAAATTAAATATTATTATATTATTTTATTATTATTGGAAAAATTATATTTCCTAAAGTATTATAGCTTTTTATTTAGAAATGGTGGAACTGGTTAAGAAGAAACATTAAACGTCGCCGGCATTTCTGTAATTGCCGTATTATAATAAACTTCAAATTCTTTAATCTTCTTGATGTCCCAACGAGTCACAAAATTAACCGCAACACCCTTTCGCCCCCATCGCCCCGACCGCCCAATGCGGTGCAGATACGTGTGCACATCCTTAGGCACATCGAAATTAATAACGACACCCACATTCTGCACATCAATTCCGCGCGCGGTAACATTGGATGAAATAAGCACGCGATGTTTTCCGCATTTAAAATCTCGAAATGCCGCATCTCGTTCCGATTTTTCCATTCCAGAATGAATGCAACACACGGGGAAGTTATCCTGAAGCATGGCCTCGTGCAAATCGGTAACCCGTTTAATACTATTACAATAAATAATACTCTGCGTCACCGAAATCATCTGAAAAATATCCTTCAGTGTACTATATTTATGCGAATCATCTTCAAGCGCAATCAAGTGCTGCACGATGCCTTCAAGTGTCAACTGTTCCGATTTCACAAGAATTTTCACCGGATTTCTCAAAAATTTATCAGATAGGGTGTGCAGCTCTTCGGGCATGGTTGCGCTAAAAAGACACACCTGAACGCTCGAACTGAGAAAATTAAAAATATTATAAACTTGCTCTTTGAATCCAACCGAAAGCATTTCGTCCGCCTCATCTAGAATAATCATCTTGACATCGCTTCCACGAATGTGATTACGACGAATCATGTCGTGCACGCGACCCGGACACCCAACAATAATGTGCGGAGTGTCATTCTTTAAAACGGAAATATCTTGTTCGGTTGACGTTCCACCAACGAGAAGTTGAACTTTAAGTGTCTTCATAAAAGATCCCAGCCCCGCTACCACATCGTGGATTTGTTTGGCCAGCTCTCGAGTGGGAGCAAGAATAAGTCCTTGCACTTTTTTAACACCGGTGTCGATATTTTGTAAAACACCAACCGTAAAAGCACCCGTTTTACCAGTCCCAGATTGAGCTTGCGCAATCATGTCTTTCTTGTCAAATAGTGATAAAATAGATTTTTGCTGAATAATGCTGGGATTATCAAAACCGTACGCATAAATTCCGCGCAGCAAATTGGGATCCAACTGTTCAACGTCTTCCCATTTATTAAATTCTTTTATTGAATACGATGGTCCACAAGTAGCATCATCTGCATTCACTATATTCTCACTCAAAGTTGTCGTTGTCATACGAAATTTTTGTATATTGTATTTATTATTATTTTCTATTTAAGCTATTTACAAAATTATATGTAAATTTAAATGTAATTCTAGTATCCATGATTACAAAATGCAGAAAATGCAGAAAATGCAGAAAATGCAGAAAATGCAGAAAATGAAAAAAAGATAATGAAAAAAAGATAATAAAGATAATAAAGATAATAATAAAATAAAAATAAAAATAAAAATGTACATTTACGATTTTATTTGCACCTATAAAATGATGGACAACGATGATGATCGAAATGACTTGTATAGAATCCAAATATTGCAAGCGTTTGGATTACATTCCTATGATAATGCAGCATTAAATAATAAAATAGCGGAACTTTATTTTCATATGAAGGAGAAGGAGAAAGAGAAAGATAAAGAATGCGCACCATTAAAAGAAATTATTGAAGAATCTTACAAGGTGAATCAACACATATGTGTGTGCGACATGTTGGTATTTACATTTTTATTTTCGTATGACTATTTTGATCTATTTCACAAATGTTTAATTGATTTTTTTACGCTCGGGCGAATTTTAGAAGAAACAAAAAATAATTTAATCGATAAAATAAAAAACGATTAATTATTTATAAGAATAAATAATTTATTAAAATAAATAATTTATTAAAATAAATAATATATTAAAATAAATAATATACAATAATATATTATAATAAAAAGCATCATGGCATCTACGCGAAATAAAAATACATCATCCGACTATTGTTTAGAACAAAAACAAAATACACACATATTCGGTTACACGGAATATAATAACTCGCAATACGGAAATGCATATTACAACGCGCTACCAACTGTCGGCATTACACCGAGTCACATGCCGCGACAAGCATTATCTAAAAATTCAGTCGACATTGAATCGGCGCTGTTTGGAATTAATTCGACAAATTTAGTAACTCCTCAAGCACCGGTTGTTCCGAAGTTGGTTCAACTTCCAGAAGTTGCATATTTCGAGAGGTTGCCATTTATTTTGCCGAATCCGCTCGTTGTCGAAAATAATCAACGCCCGTTTCCCATTCCTTAAATTAGAACCAAGGATTTAGTTCCAGTGTCTTTCCCTTCATGGTTGAAAGCGTGGGTGGAGGAATGAGCGTGTACATGTTTGACACATCGCGCTTGTAATTAATGTAGGCGCGTGCCTCCCCGATCAGCCGGGGAATGCACCAATTGCAAACCAGGTTATTAAGAGATTCAATTTGTTCGGTGATATTGGTCGGTTGATTCATTGCACTTTCTAAATATATGGCGCGCATAATCATTTTCAAGTTGTCACAATCTTGCGGCCCAATGTCATATTTTCCACCGCTTTGATTGTAAACTCCGGCTCGAATACCGTTTTGTATAATTTGCATATTTTTATCGCTAAAAAAGGCCATTGACATTGGTGTATCATTCCAATTTCCAGTCATTGCATCTGTAAATGATGTGCACTGAGAAGAAACGGGAATTTTATCAAACAATGCAAACTGTGCCGACGGAGAAGGACTTTCAATGTCAATGCGTCCGTTTGAAAATTGTTTAGGAAAATTATTATGATTTGGATTCATTTTATTTTCAGAAATAAATACTAAATATTAAATATTAAATATTTTTTATATTTAATATATATAATATTTTTATTTTTTAATTTATATAAATAATATTTTAATAATATTAATATATAATAATATTAAAATATTATCATTATTAATTCATCTATTATGTCTTTCCAAATGACTGTTTTGTGGACAGCGGTATTTGTTTTTCTTGCGCTTCTCGCATTCATAGGATATAACATTTATTCTTCACAGTATAGCACTGTTAGCTGGCCACCATTTGTATCCGACTGTCCCGATTACTGGCTTTCCGATGGAACAAATTGTAAATCCGGTTCATATAATTTATGCCCTGGAACACTCAATTTCAAAATATCAGATTACCCCAACTTGTGTGACAAATTTGATTTTGCTAAAAAAAATAAATGTGGGTCACAATTTAATTGGTCAGGCGTTTCAAACAGCTTGAAATGCAATTCTTGAAAATAATTCATAATTCAATTCATAATTCAATTCATAATTCAATTCATAATTCAATTCATAATTCAATTCATAATGCTATATAATAATTTCCAAGTTCGCGCATATATTGATAATAATCGGGATCGTCCGTATCCGTAACATTTTTTAGACACTTTACATTATTATAGAACTCTGCAATGGTGTGTAGCGGTGGATTCGGTGGATTTGGCATTTTAGACACAGAGTCGTATATCTCATTTATTTTCGCGCGTGCCTGTTCGTGTTTATATGTGAATTGTCCCTCATACAATGACACGTTGAGATAATTCAACATATTTGCCATTGTGATTACGATTTTATTAATGTCACTACTAACATCGTTATTAACATCGTTATTAACATCATTATTATTTGTCATTTTTTGATATAATTTATATATCCATGTTTTTAATATTTATTTAATATTTATTTAATATTTATTTAATATTTATTTAATATGAAATAATATTTTTAATATTAAAAATATAAAAGTATAAAAGTATAAAAGTATAAAAATATAAAATATAAAAACATAAAATATAAAACCATACAAGTATAAAATGTTTCAAGTAAAAAAAATCGTTTCACATGCAGTTATACCTAAAAGAGCAACCGAAGGTAGTGCGGGATTAGATATTAGTTCATCGGTTGATGCTGTTGTTCCATCACAAAAATGGTTGGCTGTTGCTACAGGAATTTCTATAACGGTGCCAAGATACTGTTATGCTAGAATTGCTCCGAGAAGTGGTTTAACATTCAAATACGGAATACAAGTTGGCGCCGGAGTCATTGACAGTGACTACACGGGCGAAATTAAAGTTATTCTATTCAATCATGGAGAAAATGATTTTATTATAAAAACGGGTGATAGAATTGCACAATTAATTTTTGAGAAAATAGTTACAAACGAATTACAAGAAGTTGAAGAATTGGTACAAACAGACAGAGGATCAGGAGGATTTGGTAGCACGGGTAAGTAACGAAATAAATATAACATGTTTCATTATTAAAAAATAATATTCATTTTTTTGCAAATTCGGATTTATCAACACTTGACATTATTCGCTGATAATCAGTGTACTTTTTTTCAATATCGCTATAATCCGGTTTTTGAACGACGGTGATCGGAACTAGCAGCATCCATCTATCTTGTTTTTGAAGCTGTAGCCAATATTTATCAATTGCGAAATAGTAATGATGTTCCGGCTCCCTCATTAATTTCGTTATGCCTTCTTTAATATTTGAAATCAACATGTCATAGTAATGGCGTTTGACAATGTATCCGGTGGTTGTTTGGCAATGCGAAACTTGAATACTTAACCCATCACAGTTCGTTGTAAATGGCGGCAAATTATTTCCTGCGAGAAGAAGCACGTCCCATTTATTCTTTTTATTCGAAAAGAAACTGTTTGCATTTTCAACCAATTCATCTGGTAATAAAAATAAAATGTCATCCTCTAAAATCATAACGCATTCCCAGTTTGCTTCTTTTGCTAGTTGAATGCACTTTAAATGACTTAAACTGCATCCTATACGCCCATTTGCATTTTTAATCGCGTTGAATCTTGTAATATTTCCTGTCATTCGAATCTGTTCCAATTGGTTTTCCATATGCCGCTTCCTGTCGGTTCTGTGATCGAGATTAATGTAAAACCCTTTCATTTCGAATAACCCATTGACATCAACATCATCATTTTCGTATTTCCATTTTGGATCGTTAAATATTGAACACATATTTTGTTAAATTTTTTATTATTTCGCTACATTTACTTTATCATTATTTTTATATTCATTTATTAATTAATTAATACGGCGTCCTTCTCTCTTATACGACTTTTTCCTATGCGATTTCCCTTTTTGCCTTCTATATGATTTAGTATTATTATTGGCCTTATTCGTTTTCTTACCACCTTGTGGTGGCCGTTGTGTTTTTCGCACTGTTGGTGGTGTTGATGGCGCTTGCCCTTGCTGTTGATGTTGCTGTTGTAATAGTTGCTGTTGTAGCGCCCGTACTTGTTCAAGTTGTGCTTCCACATCTGATAATTGTGCATCTTGCATCCGTTGTACTTCCACTTGTGCTTGATGCTGTACTTGAATTTGTCTTCCTAATTCTTGCACTTGTTGTCGCAAAGATTGTAAAAAATCGTCGACTGTTTGCACTGTTTCCTGCGGAACTCCTGGTTGTTCGCTCATTTAATATATATATATATATATATATACATTATATTTTTTATTTTTATATTTTTTATTAATCAAATCCCACAATTGTCATTCGCAGCGTGGTAACAAGTTCTTTGTCGCGACTCGAATGTGACGAAATTGCTTTTTGGTAATCTCTCGCCACTTTTTTTTCAGTTTCTACAATTTTTTGTAATAGTTCATTTTTTTTATAACATGATTCAATCAATTCGACAAATGCGGATTGCGCGGGTTTTACTCTAAACATGTAAAGTCCGGGCCCATTATGTTTCGCACACCACGATAAAAATGCGTCGTGATTATTTAATAAGACAGATGTTAAAACATAATATGCAAATACGTTTGTATTCTCTCTATAAAACGAACGGATCATTTTTTTAGAATGATCTGAATCGCTAATTAGAAGTTGATAATTGACTCCCATAAAATCCAAGATTTTAATGCACTGGTAGAGAGAAAATATACTCTCTAAATGAAGATAAAATTCAACATTTTTCTTAAATTTCAACACACTCCTGGATTGAAGAGATGGAGGGTTTTTAAAATATGTTTGAAACACAACATTCATAATCCGAGCCCATATTTCCGAGTACGTTTCTGACATTCGAATACTTATTCCAGGCGGTAAAGAGAACATTTTTTTTATTGAGTTGCCGCTTTCGTTATTTTCATTTTCTTCGTCATGAAAATCATTACCGAAAGCGTGCATTGTTTCGTGTAGTAAAACTTTAAACCACTCTTCTTCTCTATAAATTACAATTTCATTTTTCTTTTCACATCGATAAGTGTATCCGGTATTTGCATGCACAGGACCAATGGATTCGCTTTTATTTTCAGGAAGCTGTTTTTTAAATGGGGTTAAATACACGTATATAGTAAGCGTTTCAACGCACGTGGATTTTTTAGATATCATTGACAACCACATGTAAACGCGATGCGCGTACGTTTTATAATATGAGATCTTTTCGAAATTATTATTTTTGAAAATAATAAAAATTAAACGAATTGTTCGATTGTTGATTGTACATTCGAATGTTAGAATTTTTTTTGATTCATTTTTTATGTATTCAGTCATTTCTCTCGTAAGATATGTTTCGGATAATGAATCGGGACGAGGCACTTGCGATTGAACGTCGACGACGGTTTCTTGATATTTAAAACATCCAGCATTTTTTTGAGTATTCATTTCAAGATTGGCGGCATTCATTTTTTCATACAATACGGATATTGCATGATGAGATTTACGTTTTTTATGAGTTTTTTTTTCTGTACTGTTATCATCATTGTCGTGTTCTTCATCTTCTTCATCTTCTTCATCTTCTTCATCTTCTTCATGTTTTTTTATTGCCGCTTTCAACTCGTGAGTTTTTCTTTCTGTGTTAGCACTTGTGCTTAATGCAATCATTTTAGAAATTTCGGTAATATCAGGAATATCAGGAGTTGTTAAAACTTTTGGCGTTACATCAGTTAATAATGATTGAACTGTTTTTTGAATAATGTTCAAATCTAAATTCATAAAAAAGAAAAAAGAGTATAATGTAAATTAAATTATTTATTATTTATTGTTTGTTTATTATTTATTGTTTGTTTATTATTTATTGTTTGTTTATTATAATAATTATTTATATATTATTCTTATTAATTATAAATTATAAATTTATATAAATTATAAATTTATAATAATTTATAATAATATATAAATTATTATAAAAATGAAAATCAATTATTTTGGAATATTGCTCGTTATATTGATGGTATTATTTGGAATGAAAATATATAAGGATTCCGATTCCTTTAATTTGAGGTGCATTATTTCAAAGGTGGATGGAAACACGTATTGCGTAAGAGAGAGAAGCAAGGTAGAATTGGCGGCAGATTTACTAGCGGAAGCAACAAAAAAAATGAAACGTTTAGTCGAACACATGAATTCAAAACATGCGTCCAATCCCGCAGTGAAGCGCCTGGTTGAAAATTTTAATCCAGATAAAATAAGCGAAACGCTTCCCACCAGCGAACACACCGCATACAGCGAAAACAAGGGAGAGAAAATGGCATTTTGTTTGAATGAAGATAAAGAAGGAACGCGGCTAATCGACTTGAGCACGCTCACATTTGTAGCCATTCACGAACTTGCGCATTTGATGACTGCGAGCATTGGTCACAAAGAAGAATTCTGGGACAATTTTAAATTTTTGCTCGAATCTGCAAAAAAATCGGGAATCTATGAACCGGTTGATTATGCAAAATCTCCTGTTCAGTACTGCGGAACTCGTATTGATGAAAATCCATTTTATAAATAAAAACAAAAAATAATTAAATAAAAAAATAATTAAACAATAAAATGAATATAAATATATTTTTTCATATCTAAATAGTTATGAAAAAATATTTGTTACACAGTGGTACAACCATTAGTATATTTTTATTGTCTGCCAGTGCCGCCGCAGGTTCGTATTATGTGTATAAAAAGTTTTTAAATTCAAATTCAAATATGCAATTATGGAATAAAATTCCATTTATAAAAAATAAAATGGAGAATGAAATACAAAAAATGAAAGAAAAAGAAGATGAAGATACAAAAAAGTATTATGATAAAATAGTCGATAATTTAAAAGAAAATGGCATCACCACGATAAATGTAAAAAATATAAATACAATTCAAACAACGGGATACAGTAATGAAACGTTGGTAAAATATTTGCACACATTAAAAGAATTGGATCCCGTTCCCAAGCTTTTAAGCGGCACTATTTATGATGAAGATGATAATAAACACAAGGAAATCATGAAAACGGCTTATAATTTATACGCATACACGAATCCAATGCACGCCGATTTATTTCATTCGGTAGTATTTATGGAAAAGAATTTAATTGTAATGATAAGCAAGCTTTTAAATAATGACGAAACTCAATGCGGTTCTATTACAAATGGCGGAACTGAAAGTTTATTTTTGGCGCTAAAAACGTACAGAGATTTAAAATGTAAATGTGCGACGATGGATGCAAAAATAAATTCAAATAAAATAAATGTCGTCGCATCCGATACGGTGCATTGCAGTGTGGATAAAATATGTCATTACCTCAATATACGGTTAATTAAAATTAAATCAAATGATCAACACCGAATAACCGTTTGTGATGTTCTTAAAACAGTAACTAAGCATACAGCATGCGTCGTATTATCTGCGCCGTCTTACGGGTTTGGCATAATGGACGATGTTCTAAATATTGCTCCAGCCATGAAAGAAAAGGGCATTCCGGTTCACATTGATGCATGTTTGGGCGGATTCGTTTGGATGTTTCAAGAACAAGAACTAAAATCCAAATATTCGTTTCGCGTGGAGGGTGTAACAAGCATATCAGCGTGTTTGCATAAATACGGCTATTCGCAAAAAGGGGTTTCGTGCATACTTTATAAAAACGAGAGTTATTTAAAATATCAGTATTTTGTAACTGCAGATTGGGATGGCGGATTGTACGTGTCTCCAACTATTTTAGGATCAAGAAGCGGCGGTCTAGTTGCGCAGGCGTGGGCTGGATTTTTATCGCGGGGATATAAAGAATACGAAGATAGTTCAAATAAAATAATTGGAATTGCAAAATATGCGCATGATAAATTGAACAAAATAAACGCATGTAACGTGCATCCGCTGGATTTACACATTGTTTGTTTCAATGTTCAAAAAGACACGTACAAGCTGTATGATTATCTTGCTAGCAAAGGTTACAATTTAAATGCGCTTCAAAATCCGCCTGCAATCCATTTATGCGTTACAAAAAACCACGACGAACAAATCATAGATGCGATGATAAAAGAAGTGGAAACATTTATAACAAATAAAAATGATTTGGAATATAAAGACGACATGGCTCCGATTTACGGAATGAAATCTTCAATACCCGTTTATAAAAATGAAATTATGAACGAGTGTATTTTATCATATTTAATAAATAAATATTCAACTTGAATTATTTTGTTATTTATCATAAAATATAATTAAATATAATTATTTATGATTAAATTATATTTAATATATATATCTACTAATAATTAAGTAATTGTAATAATTAAAAAAATTCAAAATCATTCAAAATCATTCAAATAATGTCTAAAAAATCAAATCCAAATCCGATTGAAGAGATATATAAATGCAGTATATTAAATGGGAATGGCGCCGTGCCTGGTGGTGTTCCAAAGTGCATTCTTGTTTTTTATGGTTCTAATGAACTTATACCAATAAAGGAAACATCTTTAACACAGTTGTACGATGCATATATTGAAAACGGTTCAAATTCAAAATTGTTTGAAAACATTTTTAGCAAAATGGAATTGAAAAATATTGCAACATATAACATTAAAGTGCATATTATTGATTTCAAAATATATTCGGATGACACGATTGATGTTGTCAAACGGAAGATTATGATGGCAACTAAAACGCTTCTTGAACGCGGTTATGGTTCTGAATCCGAATTCGCTGAATACGCATACGATGAAATGTATTTATTTTCAAAAACGCCAATCACGTTTGATTCCAATGATGTGTATCATCAAATGACCGAATTGGCGGAACAAGGCAAAGACGATGAAAAAAAAATAAAAGAATCAGAGTTTTTAAAGAATTATTTGATGGGATATAGCTCTTCCGCAGGAGAACCAATAGACCCAAACAGTGTAAAAGATGTTTTTGCAACCTTGAAGAAATTAAATGCAGATGCGCTATTCAAAGACGTGTCGATCGGACAGAGTATACCCGCCAATGCATATGTAAATCCATTTTTTTTCAAACGCGGTGAAGTAGAGAATTCAAAAATAAAATCAAAAATGAATCATTTAGAATTGTTATTGAATACAAGAAATATAGTTCACAACACATTATTTGCCTGTTTCGCGAGAGATGTTTTAAAAATGGAATTAGAATCAGAAGAAGAAGCGCTTATAAAAATGTATTATCCGCTCTTATACACAGAAGGAATAAAATCGTTAGGTGAATTGAAATCAGAATCATCGAAAATAAAATTGGATGAAAGAACAGCAGAATTATTGAATTCTGCCGAATTTAAAATGAATATAAACCAAATACGGTTATTTTATGATATTTTTGATCAATCAAGCAAACCCAAAATGAAGAGCGAAGAGGCGGGTATTGTTGGTGTAGACATTGAATTGTTGCCTGAAAGTGATTTTAATTTTCCGCTGGAATTGTTATTCAAGTTATTTCATGCGACCGAACAGTGTCAACTTGTCAAATACAATCCACCGTTTCAGGATGCAATCTTGAGAATGTACACGAAGAATCAGACAAAGGGCGGTAAAAAAATACCATATTTGCTGATCCAGTACCAGTCCGATTCAAATAAGATATATGACATTCAACAAATATCAAAGAAAATGACGACGTTTGCAAATATGAAGAAACAAACGAAACAAAATAAACAACAACAGCAACAACAGCAACAACAGCAACAACAGCAACAACAGCAACAACAGCAACAACAGCAACAACATTCGAATACGCGTGTAAGTATATACATTATATATGATAAGTTGGAGAGACAATACGGGGTAAGAAATAGTGAAAAAATTGCATTTATTTGTGAATTTGACGAACTTGGACACATTTTTATTCACGCAACATTTAAAAACGCATACACGGAAGACGCGATTGATGAGATGGTCCGCGCTGCGGTTTCGCCGCATTTGAGGTTGGTAATTGATTTTTTAAATCAAAACGGTTACAAAATGCGCGATTTTTATTCCATGTATGACGATAATGTGGTAATACAAAATATGGAATACTTACTCATATCCAAACTAAATAATACGGAACCACTGGTTTGGAATCGTTTTTACGGATGCATGTCCAGCGTAATGAAAGTAACAGAAAATAATTGGAATTCGGAAGAAAAGGGTGTAAGCATGCAATACGTTCGCGTGCCAAATTTTGACGAAGGTGTCATGCAATTGGCGTACATTGAGTCCCTTTATAATATGGGGTTTCGTGAAAAAAAACAGGTTGTCGGTTTACTCGTTAAAAATTTGCTGGTCACGAAACGGGCGGCAGATCAAAGTTACGATGAATTCAAAACGAATTTTGAAGGCAAGTACAGCAAAGTATTGCAAAAAAAACAAATGCCAAAAAAGATATATGTTAGAAAGTTTCCCGGTTTTAAAACTCACATGATTAAAAGTTTGGGAGATGCGAAGAATAAAATAACGATAAAAATATCTGGCATTAATAACATATACATTCTAAATCCAATTCGAATATACATTGATTCGCTGCTTCACATTTTTGGAAATGATGAAAAATACATGCCTGCACAGTTGGTAAAACAGTTGTGTGATATCTCGTCTTCTTCTTCTTCATCGGCTTCTTCCGTTTCAAAAGCAGTGACAAAGAAAGCAGAAATAGTTGTTGAGAAGAAAGAAGCAGCTATAAAAGAAGCAGCTATAAAAGAAGCAGCTATAAAAGAAGCAGCTATAAAAGAAGCAGCTATAAAAGAAGCAGCTATAAAAGAAGCAGCTATAAAAGAAGCAGCAGCTATAAAAGAAGCAGCAGCTATAAAAGAAGCAGCAGCTATAAAAGAAGCAGCAGCTATAAAAGAAGCAGCTATAAAAGAAGCAGTCGAGAAGAAAGAAGAAGAAGTCGTGGCTGAGAAGGAAGAAGAAGTAGTCGTGGCTGAGAAGAAAGAAGAAGAAGAAGAAGAAGAAGAAGAAGAAGAAGAAGACATTGGAAATTTTGATATATTGGGTGGAAACAAAGAAGGCGTAAAAGACAACGAAGAAGACGACAACGAAGAAGACGACAACGAAGAAGACGACAACGAAGAAGACGAATATTTTGGCGGAGCATTCGAGTCCAATCCTGTATATAAACGATTAAAAAATATGGAACCTTCGTTATTTAAAGAAACGGCAGGATACGCCACGAAATGCGGGTGGAGCGCAAGACGCCAGCCAATTATTTTAACAAAAGAAGAATTAGATAAAATAAATACGTATGATGAAAAAATCGGACAACCATCTTATTATGGCGTACCTTTAGAATACAGCAGCGAAAATAATGAGGACGATCCTGAATTGGAAGGGCAAAATAAACACTATTACATTTGTCCGCGTTATTGGAACGTTCCTGAAGAGCGGTCCGTCTCTCAAAAAGAAATAGATGAAAAAAAACTTCATAAAAACATTGTCACTAAAGAAGAAGCATATAATCCAGATAATAAAGATAAATTCATTATTGATCTCACGTCACCCTTGGAACATTTTAAAACGGGGAAATATACACCTTATTTGCCAGGATTTTTAAAAACACTCAAGACGAAATCTGGGAAATGTTTGCCGTGCTGTTTTACAGGGATTAAAGGCAAAGATAGCGATAAATTGAAAGATTATCATCTTTTTGATAAAGAAGAGGGGGTCATTGAAGAGTGCAAAAAAGGAAAAGTCAAAACGGTCGCAGCAGCCGCAGCAACAGTTGAAGCTAAAACTGATGTTGAAGCTCTAGTTCCGGCTAAAGTACAAGCAGTATCCGGAAGTAATGTAGAAGAAGTGGAAGAAGAACCCGTAAAACAAAAAAAGAAAAAATCAAAAACGAATGTATACGTTTCAAAACCGGATTCTGCATTTCCTCTTCAACAAAATAATCTCGGATTTTTACCGCTTTCTCTCCAGCTTTTCTTGTTTGATGATGAAAATTATAGCAGGAAATGCAAGTCAACAAAGGGTGACATGTTGGTCGAAGATGAAATATGCGTGTTGCGCATGGGCGTTCTCGAAAATAAAGATTCAAATTATAACCAAAGTTTCATTTCTTGCATTGCAAGCGTCTATAATTCTCTCTCAAATCAATCATTGTCTGCAAACGAATTCAAACATAAAGTGCTGATCCCGAACATATCTCTTGACCGTTTTGCATCATACCAAAACGGGACTCTCGTGGAAACATTTAAAAAATTTGAATATATTGATAAAGACCACTTGCTTAAATATCGCGATACGCGTTTGTTCAAACAAATATTTCCAGGCGACAGTGCTGCGACTGGCGGCTTGGATGACGACGAAGACAATAAAATTGTATTTTTTAAAACGCTAATCATGTCTTTCGAGAATTTCATAAACTATCTATCAAACGACGACGTTGCAATTGATTACACGTACTTGTGGGACTATATTACCGATTCCGTTTTATGGTCAGAATACAAAAAAGACGAAAAAAAGGAAAAACGCCAACCACCCATTCACGAAGATGGGCTAAATTTAATTATTTTAGAGCTTTCCGAAAACAAAGATGAAGTCAGTATTATATGCCCAACAAATCACTATTCCAATTCCACTTTTGAATCCGCCAGAGTAAACGTAATCATTGTAAAGTATGAAGGTTATTATGAACCGCTTTACACCTACTTGTACACGTCAAAGCGCGACATTGTAAGCACCGTTTTATTTTCATCCGTCAATTCTTCGAAAATGGACAAGACACTTAAAACAGCCCTTAAAAGAATTCAAACGTTTTTTGAATCCACGTGTAAACCGTCTCAACTCGTAAAATCCATTGTTCAAAATAAAACATTCGACGAAATTGTTCGAATACTTAAAAGCAAAGCCACACCTTCAACTCAAATTCGCGACGAAGACATGAAACAAATTGCGGATTATTCGGGAAAAATCATTGGAATGCAAATCACTTTGAATATAATGTACAATGAAAAAATGCGGTCCATCACCGGGAACATTCTTTGCAATCCATCCGCAATCAGTCAACAACATGAAATTCTCTTTGTAAATCAGACGCCCACTATTTGGAAAACATACAAGCACACAAAGGAATTTGTGCTCCTCGTTCAAAAAAAATCAAAAGGCGAAATCCCTTGTTTGTTTAAATTAAAAGTTGTCGAAAATGAACGCGTGATTGGCTTTATGACAGAAACCAACCAATTCATGCCAATTAGCGAACCTGTCCCTTTCAAAGATGATGACGGTTTAAAACATGTTGAACTTGGTAACAGTGTAAATATTGACGCGTCCATTATTCCGCAAATGAATCATTCGGGATTCGTTTTCAAGAGAGACGAGGAGAGAACGAATGATGTTGAAAATATTCGTCTTGAAACTAATTTTTATAATGCATTTCGAAATATTATCCGAATTCAGCTCAGTGGCTTTGAAAATATGGAAGTCAGAAATTCGGTTGAAGCGCTCATTTATAATAGGCGCCGAGCCGACGGACAAAAGTACAATATTCAACAAGAATATAATGCATATGTTAAAAAATTGGCAGAAATGAAAAAAATGTTAATCATGCTGGGACGACGCCACATTCAGTTTGCTGAAATGGATCCTTCCGTTTTAAAAAGCATTTACGAACAAAATTCTGCTTTGAGTTGTGTTACCGAACGCAGTTCATCGTGCAAAAAACTCTCTTATTGTTTTTCTATCGATGACAAGAGCGACAATGACACTGAATGCGGACTTTATATTCCCAAACGCAACTTGGTCGACGAATCCGATAACGAAAACAATTATTATGTTCGACTCGCAGACGAACTGCTGCGTTACAGGCGCATACGCGCGTACATGTTGCATCCGAATAAGTATTTGACATTTGATTCTATTAGTTATAATTTAAAAGATGACGAAATGTTGTTATTGGATGCAGATGTGTCAACTTATATTTCTGAAAATAAACGCGCAATCACGACGAATGACTACATTGAATACAAGAGTTACTATACTAGTGAGGGCGAAGAATTTGTAGATGACAATGATGACGACAATGATGATGATGATGAGGGTATTGATGTTGATTAGATGTTTCATTTGAGCATATTATTAAAATAAATAAAAAAAATAATAAACATTTTTTATTTATTTTTTACATTTTATCAAAAATTATCAAAATTATTACATTCTTTTTACATTCTTTATTAAAATCCCATGTCATAATCCGGATCAACAGAACCGAGATTCGATCCCTGTACTTTATCCAGCGTGCTTTGTATCGTCAACTTGTTCTTGCTGCACGGATTCAGTGGATCTTCCGCCGCAATCTTGTCCATAAACCCTTGAAGTAGTAGTTCCTTCTCTTCTTCCACCGTTTTATCCGCCGTGGCAATCTGCCCCATCTTCATAATCTGTCCCATATCCAGCATCACCTTAAATGCATTCGTTCCGTAAAATCCTTCTTGACCGCACATTACATTCGCAGAAACGCCGCGCATTTGGTCAAGCTCTGCATGTCGTGCCGCCTTTAAAAACATCTCTGGCGTCTCCTCAAACGACGCCTTGGCAATCGGTCCAATGTCGTCATTATTAATTCCGTGCCTGAAGATTGAAACCATATCCGATTTGCACGTCATTCGATCGCACAGTAAACTAATGTGGTGGTGATTAATATACGTGGTATCAAACGCTTCATACAGCTCATTAAACAGCGCCTGTCTCGCAGCTTCAATTCCAAGCACCCGGTTAATTTCCTGAATGTCATTGCTAATCGTTCGTCTAGCGTCAATATTCTGCAGCGATAAAATCTCCATAAAATTCGAGCCCACTGCATCTAATACCCACGTCTCCTTCTTTCGAAACGTGTTGTTATCCTTCGCAACCAAATCCACAACTTTTCGAGCAAGCACTGTCTTAATGCCCTTGATTCCCCTCAATATAATATTCTTCATTAGCGCATCCTGAAACGTCTTCAGCTGGTAAATCTTATCCGTTTGGTCTAGCGTCTTTGGATCTTTTTCCTTCTTTTGGAAATCCAACCTTATCCGAAACACCAAATTGTCGCTATTATAGTCCGAATATATACACGACACTTCGCTCTTATCGTTTTTCGAATACACCGCTTTGATCGCAAAATGTACATCATCCATCGTAACCCGCTTCTCATACATGGATTCACGATCCATCTCCATTCGCAAAATCCATTTCGACCGCTCCCGCTCACATTCCGTCTCGTCTTCGCCCCCAACCTCTTTCAACATTTTTTGAAACTCCGCGTACTGCGCCAAAATCAACTTGTCTGCCGTAATCTTCGTCTCGTTCGGACTATCGCTCGGGTCAAAACAAATCTCCACGCTCTTCACAATATCCTCCAATCGCGTCAGCTCGATAAATGGGATCATTTCCGCAGCCGCATCCTTGTTCGACTCGTCGCTCGGCTTCAAATAAATGGTGGTGGAAGGATTCTTCGTATTCTCCGACAACGACAACAGTTCCTCAATTCGCGGAAGACCGCGAGTAACTTGTGACTTGGAAGCGTCGCCAGATAAATGAAAAGTATCTCTCGCGCAGGTCCCATCTCGCAGAACGAAGTTCCTTGTCAATTCTACAGTTAGGTCATAAACCCATTCTGTCGGATTTGGTATTTCTTCAATGGTTACAATTTCATCGAAACGAACATCTCTGAATGGTGTGGTGATCTTGCAGATATCAACAAGTTTTCTACGATTTATTTTAGTATGAACATATCCGGATTTATCTGTAAATTTTGGAATAATATCCTTAAATTCAGTTGATATATCTAAAGGTCTCATTTTAAATTCATTGAGTCGTTCTTGTTTATATCCAATTAACATTGGAATTTCATTTGCAAATATTTTTGCACCATCACATTTAATACTCAGCGTGTATCCTTGCAAAATATTTTTGGATCCAATATTATTAGTTAGTTGAAGCTCATTCGTCTTAATTTTCGTATATATTCCAAACCAAAAACACAGAATCGACTGAATATTTTCCAATAAAGTTCTTGATACACTGGATGCAGTTATTCCACAAGCTTTTTTACTTATACATCCATCTCCCGCGAAATATGCACTAATTAGCCCCCTCATAAATTCTTTATTGCTGTTAAACAGGAGATAATTCACGCATTTATTTGGCGATCCCTTACCGCACAAAATATTCAAAATGTCGGTGAGAACGATGGAATATATTCTCAAATCAGACGATGTCCATCCTTCACCGTTCTTATCATTATGAACATAATATTTGGTTGTAATATTCCATTTTTCCATCAAACGTTCAATCGGCGCAAAGAATTCGCGACAGTTATTGGCAATCGAAATTTGTGTGCGCGTGGTGCACCCCTCTGCGCAATATGCGCCAATCAAGTACCCGAAATCGAAATCGAGCGGAATGTGTTCGGGAATTTCACCACCACCGATGAACCTCTTTTTCGGGTAAATAATTCCATTAATAAATGATTGGCGCGCAGATGCAACTTTACCGGTCTTCTTGTCGACACGCGGTTCTGTCTTCATCGCTTCCAAGAATGCGTCGCTTCTATTAGAAGGAACTGTAAAATCGACATTTGCGTGTTTCGACCACCAATAATGTTCGCTAGAGTACGAAAGCGCTTTATGCATTTCGCTTCCAAATGCGTATTCCGATTTTTTAAGAATGGTAGACAAATCGAAATCGCGAACGCTTTCCGGCATTTCAAATGCGCGAATATTTACAGGAAGATAATCACCAACTTTGAGTTCTGAGCCATTGGTCGCCACCAGTTTATTATTATCATCAATTGTCAAAAATGACTTGGCTTTGGTGGCAATGACTGAACGACCGTCTTTGGTAGTCACACGCAGCACCGTATTCGTTCCATCCAAATTTACAACGGGATGGCGTGTGAGTGCCTCTACACGCTTCCAGCTTGTGATTCCATCTTCGTCAACCGATGGAACATACACTTCCTCGTCATCATTCACATATACCAATTTTGTATTATTCGGATGATCTTCGCTTTTAGCCGCTTTCGGAATATAGTTATCAATATATTCGCCAATCTTGACAACTTGAATGGCATTATTTACGCGCAGTAATAATTCGGTATCATATGACACACTATTTAGGGTCAACTGTGTTGTCGGTTCACCAATACTCTGAGCAGCAATCATGCCAACCATTTCACCCGGCGCAACAATTGCGCGCTTGTACATGAGAACCATCATTTCCGCCAACGCTACAAGCGCCTTCCGATTAAACCGCTTCACCATGAGCAAATCGCGCGGTGTCAGCGAATAATAATACATGACTTTGAAGAGCTCGGTGGGGGGGGCATATTCGAGTTGCTCGAATCGCGCGTACGTTTCTTCCAGAATAATAAACGCTTCCAAAGGAGTGACGTCGACCTCTGAATTCTTATTGATTTTTTGCATCCCCGCAACATTCGCAACAATGTGTGAAAATGACAGCGGCAAATAAGCGTCCTTTGTATTCTTATTTTTGAATACTTTCACGACAATGTCTTCCCGCATTTTCATCAAATATTCCGTGTATTTCTTGGATTTTTCATCGCATAGTTTTTGCTGCTTCTTCATACGGCTGAATGCGGTCTTTGAAAAGATGGCTTTGAGTTCGCTGTTGGTTTCTGAGTCGCCGCTGACCGGAACATAAAAATGCGCGTACAATTCGTCGGGTGTCATTCCAATGAAATTCATATTTGAGTGTTCAATCTTCACCGTGTCAATGCCGTCCTCGCCGTAACTGAACTGAACAATACGATTCTTATTGTTTCGAACCGTCATATCATATTCCACCTTGATGTCTTCCATACCCTTGATCAAGCGGCGCTGAATATATCCTGTTTGGCTCGTATCTCGCACTTGAAGGCCATTTGCTAAACCAAAGTTCAGCGTTTTAGGAATTGTCAAGTCATACATCTTGGGATGATTTACAGGATCGACATGTTCAATTGAAATAATTTCATCAAGTACAACGTCATTGATGGTTTTCACTTTGTCCAATTTAGTTGTCCAAACTATAGATTTCATCTTGTTATTTTTCTCGGGATGAAGGAGTGTAATTTGTTCAGCAAATTGACGACCGTTGAATTCACTTATTACAATGGTCCAAGCTTCTCCACTTTCTTGAGTCGCAATAGTTGCGTGCACATCCAAACGAGAGCATAAAAACGCGACATCTTCGATGAAACGATGATTTGTTGAAGTGAGTTCAACCGCCGTTTCAGAAACGAATCCATGTTTTGAAAAGTATGCGGTCAAAATTCCCTTTACATATTCTTTATTTGCAATATACGCTTCATTGGGCACTTCATCGACAGCCGTATTTCCAACTTTCACCCCAGTTTCAAAGTCGAGGTTACATATTCGATCATCATTATAGCAGTACCCAGAAACGTTCTTCGCAACCGGAACAAAGTCGCCAACCTTGACATCTTCTGTGTATTCTTCACGAAATTGATTTAGTTCTGCATTCCAAATAAGAAGCGACTTGTTTGCGGTAACAGTTACATGACGACCTGCCTTTGTTGAAATCTTAAATAATTTTTCGCCAGGATCGTGTCGTGTTACTGCCGTGATGCTTTCCCATGACACGCGTCCTTCATAGTCCATTGTTACAATTTTAACCGGATGCATCAATTCAAGGTATTCCATATTTTGTTCTTCCATATATTGGACTCTTGTCATATTCAAATATTCGTCCATGTGCTCATCAATCCATTGGCCAATCTTAACATATTTTGGAACATCATTTTCAACAATAATTATCGGCGTTTCCCATGTAACCGATTTTACGGCGGTATCAATCAAACCAACACGACCACCCATGGCGTGAAAGAACACCTCCGATGGCGTCAGACCGGCAATAAACGAATTCTCGACGAAACCGCGCGCTGCAGGGCTGTCATCGTATTTAGAATAGTGCGGCAGCGTTCGACTGTCAAATCCGTATGGTACGCGCTTTCCATCAATGGTCTGCTGACCCACCAAGCAAATCATTTGAGCAATATTCACCTTGCTGCCCTTGGAACCCGCATTCACCATTGTAATAAAGCGGTTGGTCTTGCTCAAACTCTTGAGACCAATGTCACCTGCTTCGCCGTTTGCCTTGTTCAAAATATTCGTAACCTGCAATTCGAATTCTTCCTCGTTTGTGCGCCCAGATTTGTTTTCAAATGTTCCAATGTGAATGTTGTCAATAATGGTCTTCACTTCCAACTTTTTCGTCTTGATCGAATCGATAATTTTCTCCGTCGTCTTCTTGTCCGAAATCAAGTCGCTGATTCCAACACTGTACGCAGACGTCTTCATGTATTCCGTAATAATGTTTTGCAAATCGTCGATGAAATTCGCAGATGCAAAATTTCCAAAATCGTTGCAAATGCGCTGAATCATGCCACTTGTGCTCGATGCCAAAACACCGCTATCCATTTGCCCGCGCAACATTTCTCCGTCTTGAATTTCAAGCACGTTATTCGATGTAGCATAATCGTCCTTATCTCCAAATTGTTTGGTTTTATATTTCATGCTGAGCGGTGGCAGAATCTGAGACAAGATTTCAAAATTCGTGATTTTTTTTGTCGGGTCACTGAATAGCGCTGGATTTACATTCTTGTATCCCATCAGCAGATTCATCGCCATGCGCGCATCAAAGCCCGGAAGTCCGCCTCGCGTAAACTGGTACACTCCAAGCAGCGAGTCCTGAAAAATACCGATGATCGAATTGTTCTTTGCAGGACTGATGATCTGATAAGGAACAGCAGCAAGCCCCTTCAGCTCGGCTTCCGCTTCATCGTCTTGCGGCATGTGCAAGTTCATCTCATCACCGTCAAAATCGGCATTGTACGGCTTCGTATCACCAATATTCATGCGAAATGTGTCGCCCTGCTGCATGACCCGAACAATGTGACACATCATGCTCATTCTGTGAAGAGTGGGTTGACGGTTAAACAGGATGCCGTCGCCGTCCATCATGTGACGGTGCACCACGTCGCCATTTTCAAGAACAATTGTGCTACGATCCATGTACCTCAGCGAAATATCTCCGCCGGTTTTCTTCTCTAGAATATTCGCACCGGGATACACATCGGGTCCATTTAGAACCAGTTGCTGCAGAAAGTCGCGATTCCGATTATTCACAACAACCGGTTTGGTAATATTCATGGCGATTTTTTTAGGCACTCCGAGTTCGCGAATGGATATATTGGGATCGGGTGTAATGACAGACCTGGCTGAAAAGTCGACACGTTTCCCCATGAGATTCCCTCTGACGCGCCCCATCTTTCCATTCAGTCGTTCTTTAATCGATTTGAGAGGACGACCTGATCGCTGCGCGACTGGAGCACATGACGGAATATTATTATCGACTTGTGTTGCGATAAAGTATTGCAGTAAACTTTGCCAGTCGTCGATAATTGTGGCATTCACGGAAGGTTCATTCATTTTCTCGAGTAGTGTTTTATTTGCCTTGATGATATTTACAATGGTGTGACTGATGTCGTCTTCGCTGCGCTGATTTCCGTCCATTTTAATGGAAGGACGAACGGCGGGTGGAGGAATTGCGAGCACTTGGCAAATGAACCAATCCGGTCTTGAAAATTTCGGACTGAATCCCATGAATGCAACATCCTGGTCAGATATTCTTTTAAATATTTTCAAGACAACCTCCGGCGTCATCTTCATATTTAGTTTTTCTTTTCCACTAGTGGATTCAGTAGTAGTAGTACCCTCATCTGCATCGCCATCCCACTCTGCATAAAGTGTGGCCAGATTTTCTTTTTTGATTTTTTTAGGGACGAGACAGCCGCAACCATCTTGTGTGTCGTCACCACAACGTTTGACTTTACTTGCCAGATGATGAACATAACTCCATCGTTCGTCGGGTTTCATATCCATGCACTCTTTATTTGATTCCTTGTTGACAAGCAGCTTGCTGCACTTGATGCAGACACATTTCAACATTTTGATAATAGTAGGAAGATATTGATAGTAAAATACAGGTTTTGCCAATTCAATGTGTCCGAAATATCCGGGCGTTTTAATATAATCCAAACCATCCGTAGGACATTTGAGACCGGGCTCCAAAACTCCTAGACGCGGATCAAACATTCCACCGATTACCGGGATATTATTCGAATACGTATCTCTGCTTGTGATTTCTGCAACTGAACATTTTCGTATTTCTTCGGGTGATAGTACGCTAAATTGAATACCAACAATCTTTGATGCCGCCTTCTTCGTCCAATTCGGTTGTTGCGTCATTAGAAGCGATCAGAGCTAACTATTAATTATTATATTATTATATCTATATTGTTTTATTTCAATTTTTATAATAATATTTTTTTATAAAAAAAATAAAAAAAATATTATGTTTTTATTTAATGTTTATTTGTTTGTAATGTTTTTATTTAATGTTTATTTGTTTGTAATGTTTTTATTTAATGTTTATTTGTTTGTATTGTTATTATACGATTATACGGATGATACTACCTTTTCAAATTCGATTTTTTTGAATAAGCTCTTGTCTACCTTATTTCTCATCTCGGTCTGTTCACTGATTTTCGCTTGTGTGATTATAAGTTTTGATAGTTTGTTTGGATTTAATTGCTCACAAAGACCAACGACAAACCCAATCGCAAGAGTCGCGCCAGGATTCATTATTGTGATTTGAATATTGTTGGGTGATGTGGTCATCCAGTCAACTATGAACTTTATGATGATCCCGCAATCCTGAGTAATTGTTTGGTAAGGTTGTACGATGATGTGGTTTGTCATGTCATATCGTATCTGTGTTTTTAGTATCATTAGTATGTCCACGAAAGAAACATCAGTTCCATTTAAAAATGGCGTATCGTGATTGCCAATCTTTACATTGTATTTCATAAACGCTGAATTTGAATTTCTCTCGTCATAAAACTTTATAAAAGTGGTATTGAAATTGCAAAAGTCGATCCGACCGCGGTACCGGTTGTTTATTCCTGGCATATGTACCGCCTCCCGAAACTGAAACAATTGTGCAACTTGTTGTTCTAGAACGGCCAACCGTTGCTTTGTTTCCCGTAATTCATCTCGCAATTCATCGATGATTCGACTGTCTTCGACAAGTGGTGGTGCACTAGGTGCGGGAACCAGATGAGGTGCGAGAACAGGATCAAATAATTTAAAGGGAGGAGAAGTATTAGTCGTAACACATTCGAATATGATTTTCCCATTTTCAATTTTCATTTTTCCATAGCATCCGGCTTCGATTTTCGATAATAATTCGCGTGACATTATGGTTGGTTCGTCTGTATATATCATATATCATGTTGGTTCATAATAAATCAATTTTATAATAATAATATTTTCATTTCATTTTCATTTCATTTTCATTTTTTTATTTTATTAAATTATATTATTATAAAAATTGAAATAAAAGCATCATACGATTACATGTAATAAATATCAATCGCAAACCAAGTTCACATGTCACAGAATCAGAATAATAAATTATCGGCAGCGACAAAAAAAAAGGATAAAACTGTGGCCAACGATTTGAAAAAGGCGGAAAAACCAATTCTTCAATATCGGCGTTCAAAAGATGATGATGGAACAAGTGAAGAGGATGACAATGACAAAAGTAGTGCCAACAACTCATCATTTTCATCCTCACCGTCGTCACCAGCATCAAAAAAATCGTCGCCCAAAAAATTCAAGACGGAACAGTTTGACAAGGCAGATTATGCAAAACTTCTTGCAGAATTGTTTCCTTCAAAATATGCGACAACTAAAGCACAACTATTGTCGAAAGAATCCAAGAAAATTAAGATACCGTCTCCTGTCAAGACAAGAAGGAGCGCGAGATTGAATTCAAAACCCGCAGACATGGAAGAGTTAAAACCACTTAGTAATCAGAACAAGCGACGAAAGTACATTCATGAGGAGGGGGAGGAGAAGGAGGAGGAAGAGAAAATCGTGAATAAAAATACAAAAGTGGATGCAGATTCAAAAGGTAATTATAATATTGTAATTAATCTTCAAGAACCGTTTGAAAATATGTCGGACGAGTATGATGACGATTCTGCACTAAATGATTCCGTTTATGACGATGAATCCATTTCGTCCGATCAAGAAGGTTCGGGTTCGAGCGGCAGCGATGAGACCTATAAAGAGAGTGATGAGAGTGACGATGAAGAAGAAGACAACGATGATGATAACTATAGATTCAAAGAAAAGTCGGGATCTTCCGAGTTTGCTTCTGCTCTCGACAATATCAGCTTTACATTGAATGGGAAATCAATCTATGATAAAAAATCATCAAAATCAACAAAAGATGATGGAAATTCTGTAAAGGACAACAAAGACAATAGAAAAAAACGAGACGAAGAATCTGAAGACGAAGAATCCGGAGACGAAAAAGAGAAAGAGAAAGAGAAAGAAAAAGAGAAAGAAAAAGAGAAAGAAGAAGAAGAAGAACTCGGAACTGAAGATGAAGCAACAATTCAGACAATCAAGGCGCAAATGGAGTTAATTCTTGCAAGAGACAAGAACAATAAAATTGCAAGGACGACACTGGATCAAATGATTGAAAGGGAGGAAAAGATCAAGCGTTCCAGGAAAGAGAAGAGCGTTAAAAAGATGCGAAGCAACACAAGGAAATTTGGGCGTTTGCTACAAAAGAAAAACTCGGCAAATGATCTCAAGTATTTCAAAAAATATTTATCGGGTGATGAACAGGGTGAAGTATTGAAAGAGTTGGAACAGTTGAATAAATTAATGTTGGTGGATAAACCGTATCGTCTAACTCTGCTCGAATCCAAAATCCCACAACAGTACAAGGCAATTGCGCTAAAACGTATTCAAAATTTGCGGTACATGGACACGTGTTCCGGTGAGTATTTCAAGGTTAAAAATTGGGTCGACACGTTTATGACAATTCCGTTTGGAGTGCATAGGACGCTCCCGATTACAATGGATGCTGGCGTTGAACAATGTAATGCATTCATGGAATCGGCAAAGGATATCCTAGATTCGGCAGTGTACGGACTAAATGATGCCAAAATGCAAATTATGCAAATGGTGGGTCAGTGGATCTCGAATCCAGCGGCTCTCGGTTCAGCGATTGCAATCAAGGGTCCGCCTGGAACCGGAAAAACAACGCTGGTTAAAGAGGGAATTAGCAAGATTTTGGGCAGAGATTTCGCGTTTATCGCGCTAGGTGGGGCAACGGACAGCAGTTTTATGGAGGGACACTCGTACACGTATGAGGGCAGCACTTGGGGCAAGATTGTTGATATTTTGATTCGTTGCAAATCGATGAATCCGGTGATATTCTTTGACGAGTTGGATAAGCTGAGCAACACGCCAAAAGGTGAAGAGATTACAGGAATTCTGACACATTTGACGGATACGTCTCAGAATAGTCAATTCCACGACAAGTATTTTTCGGAAATTCCGTTTGATTTGAGCAAGTGTCTCTTCATTTTCAGTTACAATGATGAATCAAAAGTGAACCCAATTCTCCTTGACAGAATGTACCGCATTCACACCAACGGGTATGCTAAGAAGGACAAGACGCACATTGCGCAAAAGTATTTGATTCCGAAAATTCGATCAGAAGTGGCATTCAAACCGGACCAAATTATTATTCCGGATGAAATCATTGAATACATTGTTGAGCATCACACGGATAAGGAGGATGGTGTGCGCAATTTGAAACGCTGTTTGGAGATTATCTTTACAAAGCTGAATTTGTACCGGTTAATGAAACCGGGAAGCAAGTTGTTTGACAAGGATTCCAGTTCCATCGATGTGACATTTCCATTCACGGTTACTAGCAGCGTTGTGGACATTATGATTAAAAAGGCAGAGACGAACAGCCCTCCCATGTTCATGTACACGTAAATATAACGTGTACATTAAATGTATACGCGAGTTTCGACAATTATAATATAAAATTAAAATTTAAATTTTTTATTTTATCCTTGACAGTTACTTGGAAATCCACCATTTCCAGTAACTATGTTTGTACTTGTCCAAGAGTATTGTTTACCACACCCAAACCAGTTTGCGTAGAAACATATTTGCGGTGAGTTCACATTGCAGTATTTTTGTTGATCACAATTAATATTATAACTTTTTGCATAAGTGTTAATATCGGAGCAACTACAAATATCATTTTCACATAACATTACTGCTAACCAATCAATATCAAACCGCACCCCATCATGGTGTCCGTGTGGAAGTTTCAACAATTTTTTTTCCGACAATTTGATTTCTTTAGTAGATACCTTGAAAACAACGCAACCTTTTCCGTTTATTTTCGCTTTATGAATTACAAATACATATTTATTGTTACCAATTTCCATTACAGTGGTGGGTGTAAACAAGGGTTTATCGTATGCTTTTAATGATGCGTTTAACTTATTGAAATCTTGTACCCATAGTTTTGCTTTTTGATAAAACACTTTGCGATTTTCATTTAATTTTTTAGAAGAATCTGACCAGGTTTGATACTTTAAAAATTTACTAATTTCGCTAAATGTAATTTTATATTTCTTTTTACTCAATTGCTTAATATCGACATTTCCTTTAACAACTTGGTCAAATTCGGGTAAAACAGGGGCAGGTAGTTTTGTATCTGCAATATTATATAGATTTGCTTTTATAAATGCATTTAATGCATCAACTAAACCACTACTTGCTTCTCTTACGGGAAATTCATATGGTTCTGTTCCTTTTTGTCCATCTGACAAAAGTCGCTGGTGAACCCATGCAACTTTTAATTCACTAAATTCTGGCAAACTAGCTAAATATTGATTAACTGAATATGCAGTACCAGCCGCAAATGATGTTCTAGCTAAAACCATCTGAGCAGATACCTTTTCATTTTCGGCATATTTTATTGTTACATCTTTAATATTCCATGCTTTCAAATCTTCAACAGTGGGCGAATCTTGATCTGCCGCTTCTAATCCGCAAACAGAAACGGTTTGATTGGTAAGATCTTCGGGTCCGTTTAAAGTATCGTTTTTTCTTACGAGGAAACTTCTAAGATCGTTAAAATAAACATCGGACCAAACTGTTCCCGTATTTACTCGATTTGAAAAATAGTTTATTCCTCCAATAGCCATATCACATTTACCTTGTCCTGGCAACAACCATATATTATCAAATTCTGATTGTTCTACAAAATTGATTGTTAAACCATTTTCTTGTGCAAATCTTCTTATATATTGAATATCGCTTCCACTGTTACTGTTTTCGGCGAAAGGAAGGCCAAATCCGTAGTTAACAGCCACTGTTAAAACTCCGGGTTGTAAAGTTGTTATTGTCATTTTATTATTATTATTATTATTTATATTATATAAAAATAATAATAATAATAATAAAAAATTAATTTCTAAATTCCTAAACAATGAAAATAATAATGATGAAAATTTTAACACTTCGATAAAATACAGTTCTCGCTATACGCGATTCCCCATTTAATAGATTTCGCATTGTTAACAACTTGTGCACTATTCGGATTGGGACTGGTTCGTAAAACAGATTTGCCTTTCAAACGAGCCAAATAACGATCATAAGAGCCGTGTTTCATATCGACCCCTTTACCTGGAGCAGACGTGCTTCCTGGACGCATCCGCGTCAAAGAGGTTCGCGTTGAGTTTCCGTGCGACGGCACAATCGATTTTGTTACGCCGGGAACAGCTCTGTCACTCATTTGATTCCAATTAACATATGCGAATTGGCTTTGGGGGGGCGTGTACACATTCAAAGCGGATTTATTCATGGTATATTCAGAGGACGGCACTCGCACCGTATTTTCAATTCGTTTCATATTATATATATTGTTTTGATTGCTAAATTGCGGTCCAGCATATTCTTGATAACTTGGAAAAGCGCCGCATGTTCTGCACCCGACGGGTTTGATTGTTGCCATTTTCTTTTTTGTTTATTTTTATTCTTTTTTATTATTTTATTATAATGTATATTAATGTTATAATAAAATAATTATAATTTATTATAATCTCTTTTATCTCTCTAAATATTTATCTTAAAACAAAACATGTTTCTAAAATTCAAAATTCGGTGGGACCGAGTGTTCGATTGCCTCCCCGCTGGTTAATATAAGTCACTTGATCCTGGCTCAAACAAGCGCATCCCATACTGTCAGAATAAGTGGACGGGCAACATTCCGGTTTAAATTTATTATCAGCAAAAAAGAAGAGTTCGCCTTCGGGTAAAGGAACCGGTGTTCCGACATTATCCTTGTAACTGTTTAACTTGTTCTTGTAACCCATTCCGGACGCATACTGTTTTGCAGTTTGAACCCACCCCATCGTGTATGAATCGTTAATATGCAAATCGTTATTGCTTAAATTGGTGAATCCTTCTTTAGTTTTTTTCTTTAATCCTTCTTTCAATCCAGCTTTTCTTGATATATTCTGTTGTGTCATTCCTTCTAAAATACTGTATTGAAAACAATCGCAAAACAGGAAGAGACCTGCAACCATACCAATAATTATGCAAGCAATCACAATTTCAAGTCGCACTTCATACCCAAATACCTTTATTTCCATTTTATAAAATGTTATATATGTATATTTATTTATACATATATAAAAGATAAAAATAATTAAATATTTTATATTCATTCATTCATCCTTTATTTAATTTAATTTTCTCCTAAAATAAAAAATATAAATAAAAATAAAATCTTGTAGTAATGAATCGAATTTTTTTTCAATATCCAAATTATTTTTAACTCGGAACTCTAGGAATACTTTTTGATGAGTGAACATTAAGTATATTATTTGAAAACCCGATTAAATATCCCATCGGAATAGATATTGCAAGAAAAAATACAATTCCTGCGGCTGCTAGAACATCTCCGACAATTGGTATAAAGAATAACAAAATGATTGCTGCAGCCATTGCAATTAAAATAAGAATAACGATTTCAAGAATGGAACCAATTAAACTTTTTATTGCTAAATATACGCCAAAAAGAGTATACATGATGGCCGTCATAACACCGTTTGATTTCCCAATCAGGGATTTTACAGTAATAATCGTTTCTGTAAGCGGCGTCATAATATTTAGTATTCGGGACATGATGTCTGATGTTATATCGGAAACCGAATTTCGTATTTTATTTACTAGTTCGCGCATATCATTAATAATGCTTGTAACTTCGCCGACGGTGGCGGTTACAATGCTCATCGTGTAATGGACCGGTATGAGCGCAATATCTGAAATGTCTGTTAAAATGTTTTGAGTGCATTCTGCAAAATTCTTTTCAGTGTATTCCATTTTTGACATGTTGTCGGGTGCATTAATTAATCCGGCAAACGGCATAATATTAGGTTTACATTTTTGAAAATTCCAGCCAGATCTTATTTGTTCAATATTAATCTTAATGTGAATATATGTGATTATTAATATGAACGAAATAAATATGATAATTGCAATGAAGACATACTCACCATATCGTTCCAAAAATGTTTGATTATCATAAATATCTGAAACTTTATCGAGTATATTAAATGAAAATGAAGATGAAGATGAGGATGAAGACATGACTAATATAAAATATTTTAATTAATTAATTATTTGAATTAGTAAAAATGTTATTGTATTAATATTATTAGTAACTATTAGTTATATTAGTTATTATTATACAACATTTTATTAAATTTATTAATTTGTGTAAAAATTATAAAAATTATAAAATTTGTAAAATTTGTAAAATTTGTAAAATTTGTAAATAATTAGTATTTGAATTTGCAATTAATATTTTTACTAAATTATATTTTAATTTTCATTTTAATTAATTAATTATTAATAATAATGATAATAAATACATAATAATAGGAATAATAGGAGATAAGAAAAGGAAGGATAGAGTAGGTGAGATGATTATTTTAAGTTTCGACGTTGGTATTAAAAATCTTGCATATTGTTTAATTTCCATAAATTTGGAAAAGCAACAACAAAATGATGAAAAGCATGATGATGGTGTTGATTTTTTACAAATATTAAAATGGGATGTTATTGACTTATCGACAAATTCAGAAATAGTAACGACATCAGTAACCACATCAGTAACCACAACTTTAAAACAGTGTTGCAAATGCAAAAAGATCGCTAGTTTGTGCTCACACTCAAATGCAATGTTGCCCGAAAATGTAAAAAAATATTGTAAAAATCATGCAGAAGAAACGCAACTGCCGATGCATACACGACTTCTTAAGTCCAATTCGAAAAATGGACAAAATCCATATTTGATTCCGCTTTCCGTAATAAATAAAAAAATCTCGTGTAATAAAATTGATATTGTTGAGCTCGGTAAAAATTTAAAAAGTCATTTTGATTCCATTTTTAAAGAATATATTGATAAAATCGATGCAATCATTATCGAAAATCAGATTGGTAATTTGGCGGGAAGAATGAATGTTTTACAAGGAATGATTTCGCAATACTTTATTATGCGGGATATAACGAAGATAGAATTTATTTCTGCAACAAATAAACTGAAATTATTTAAAAGCGTAATTCAAAATCAAACTCAAATGGAGTTGGAAAATGTTATAGAAACTGAAAAAAAATTATATAAAATGAGAAAAGATTCAGCTAAAAAAGTTTGTAGATCTCTTTTATTATTTTACCAGCATTTAAGTATTTGGATAAAAGATTATGATAAACATAAAAAACGCGATGATTTGGCAGATTGTTTTCTTCAAGGGTATTACTACATGCACTTGAAATATAATGGAAATTATCAAGGTGGTTTTGATTTGGATACCTTTTTAAAAAATTATTCATCTTATCAATAATTAAAAAATTATTCATCTTATCAATAATTAAAAAATTATTCATCTTATCAATAATTTTATATTTTTTTATGCCAAATATTATAATATAATTAATATGCGTATGACTTAAAAATAAAAGTTATAATTTAAATATTAATAATAATGGAACCGGAAATTATAGATTTAGGATCTTTGGATATTGGTAATGGTGGAAATGGCGGTAATGGTGGAAATAGATTTGGCGGAGGAGTAAAATCTTCAAATTTTGGAGGAGGGTTAGAGCTACTCATGAATGACCGATTTAAATCGGGAGGAGATAAAGGTGGTTCAACGAATATTCATTTAGACGATATAACAAGTTTAGAGGATGACTTGCGCGATATGGACTCTTCTTCATCTTCAAGAAATATTAAAGATATGCGATCTGACCTCTTTGGATTGGGATCGTCGTCATCATCATCATCCGCATTTAATGTTCACAAGCACGACTCGCTTTCAGGCAGTATTGGTGGTAATAATGGAGGGGATGAATTTTCGGGTTTGGGAAACAGCGGCACTGCTGGCGGTGTGGGCGCATCAACGGCATTATTTGACGACGATAAACCGACGTGGGATGGATTTGGCAAATTCAGCAATATTCCGATTCATCCGGATGTGCCGATCGATTCTCAACCACAGCTAACAAAGGAGGAGCTGCTTCGAGAGAAATTCAAATATATTAAAAAACTGGAAGATTTGGAGAAAAAGGGAATTCGATTGACGAAAAAATATGACATGGAATCGTCGCTTTCGGAAATGAAGGGCGAATATGAAACGCATGTGGAAGAACGAGAGCGCAGAAACAGCGTAAAATTTCAAGGTAAAATGTTGATGGCGTGCATTACCGGAATTGAATTCTTGAATAATAAATTCGACCCATTTGATTTGAAATTGGATGGTTGGTCAGAACAAATTAACGAGAACATTGATGACTATGATGACATTTTCGGAGAGTTGCACGAGAAATACAAATCAAAGGCAAAAATGGCCCCGGAACTCAAGCTGCTGTTTCAACTGGGTGGAAGCGCAATCATGCTGCACATGACAAACACCATGTTTAAATCTGCAATGCCGGGAATGGATGATATTATGCGCCAAAACCCTGAACTTATGCAGCAGTTCACTCAAGCCGCAGTGTCGTCTATGTCAAACTCGAATCGCGGTCCTAGCGGTGGCACTAATAATAATAATAGTAATAATAGTAGCGGCTTCGGAAATTTCATGAATGACATTGCAGGAATGTCATCATCTCGCTCAAATGCAAATACATCGTTTTCGCACCAACCTCAATATAATCCGGCGCAACAAATGAACATGCCGATGCCGATGCCAATACCAACAGTTCCGCAGCGCGCCCCACCCCCGCCGATCCAAACCAAGGGAGATAGTGCACCTCCGCCACCCAGGCGTCCAGGAGATTTGACAAACACAAGACCAGATATTTTAATGGGTCGCGGCAATGTGTCGCAAACGATACAGCAAAGCTTGCGACCGGAAATGAAGGGTCCTTCTGATATTTCATCGCTGTTGTCGGGACTAAAGACCAAGACGGTGTCGGTTGATAATACAGTGACGATGGCATCTGGAATGAAAGAAAAAGATAAAAATTCAAATGCGGGTGGAAGCACGATTAGCGCGTCTGATTTGAATGACATGAAGAATGATAATTTTCCGAGCAAGAGCAAACGCAAACAAAAATCAGAGAGAACATCCATCAGTTTAGATATTTAAAATATCTTAAAAATATGAAAACATGTATTTATTGAAATCTTCTACTTTTCGTTTTATTTCTTGTTCTCATTGATTTTATAAGAGCCGTTCTAGTTTTTGAAGGCGTTCTTGATGTTTTAGTTTTATTACTTTTCACGTGAGAATTTGTATGCATTGTGGCAGTTGTTTGTATGGGAAGAATTCCGTTCAACACTCTTTTTTTTATTTTTGTGTTTAAATCTTTTTGATTCTTGATATAATCAACCGCTTCATTTAATATTTCTTCCGCTTGAGAATCAAAATCATTTTCTAAATTTAAAAATCCATTTCGGTCTTTTGATTCATAAAAATCTCCGCTGTGTACAATCTCATTTAATTTTTTACGCAATACACTGTTATGAGGGGTAGATGGACGAAGTTGAGCAGCAATACCTTTTTGTTCATATGAAGCGCCACCTACAGGATATTTTTTATGTTTACTGTTTCTGTTTCTGTTTCTATTTCTGTTTATATTTCTGTTTATGTTTCGGCTTTTTAAACTTCTTCTGATTATATTCTTCATATTAAATTTTACGAATTAAAACTTCACTAAATGAATGAAACAAAATGTTATATATAAATAAAATAAAATATATAAAAATATAATATTTATTACTATTAATAAATATTAACTAACATGATAACCATATTTTCATTTATACCGAATCATTTTATTAAATGTAATAATAATAATAATAATACCATCTCTCTATTTTCATCCATCAAAACATCTATTTTAAATCAAACGTACACCGAATGGGAGCTACTACTTGTTACAAATATTGAAAATGTTTCATTTAATTGCGATACGAATGAAGATCAAGATCCAAGAATAAAAATCATTTACACGTCCGATTCTTATTTAAATTTAAATACTTTATTTGCCTTGAATAATCAAAATGTAATTTGTTCCAAATGTAAATATATATCTATTTTTGACATTGAAAATGATATATGGAATTCAAATAAATTACAAATGCAGTATAATTTAATGGAGTCAAATAATTATGACATTGTTGGATGTGAGTGCACTCCTTCTAGCGAGTGCGTACTTGCCACGAATGTGCGCACAGTAAAGAAAATAGAATCGTCTTTATTTCAATCGTGTCCATTTATGTTTTCAACAATATTGATAAAGAGAGAATTATTTCAACATTACGATGAAAATATATTTCAAAATGAGTGCGCAAAATGCAACGATACAAATTTCTGTATAATAAACTCGGAAAATAATACAATAATGGCACAGTTTCATTCTCTATTACTTTTCATGACATTAACAGAGTGTAACATATATTGCATTCATTATTCAAATAATATTAATAATAATAATAATAATAATAATACTGGTAAAATTATGAATGGTAGTAATAATATACGCATTTTTAATTATTCTCTCGTTGAAACGTCATTGCAAAGTAAACTAACATTTATGCATGAACACAAAACATGCGATCATTTGTTTTTTATAGATGCCAAAAATTATTTTGAAGAAAAATACATGCGCATTAAATTCTTTTCAGATTTTTGCAGTTCTGAATGGTGTAAAAATCAATACGAAGAAATGTGCAGAGTGAATAGAATGGATCATTACGGGCCAAATAAGTATTTGTATATTACACTAAATGAAACATACACTCATGCGATTTTGTTAAACTGTCCTATTGTTCCCAATATTTCGGTCCCTCTAGAACGCGTTCTCGGATTAGCATTTGAACCCATTCCATTTTTGCGTTTATCATATGATTTTATTCGATTTGCAGAAAAGCGCATTGGTCTATATTATATAGGACACAAACATCCAAATCTTACCAGTTCATTGTTTAAAGAGCATCATGGGTTCATGTGGCATACCGCGCATCCATCAACGCCTGAAACATTGATAAAAAATTCAAGAAATCCAATATCAATCATCGTATCAAATAAAACGCAAGCACCGGGTCACTCATATCGTCATAAACTAGCATCCTTTATTTTAATGAATAATTTACCAGTCGATATTTGGGGAAATGGAACGGCGCAATATGAGAAACGTTTTCCAAATCATGCAAACATTAAAGGGTCATTCAAAGACAAGGAGCCATATGAATCATACGCATTAAGTATTTGCATTGAAAATTACCAGCATCCGCATTATTTTTCGGAAAAAATAAGCAATTGTTTGATATGTAATACTACTCCGATTTATTTAGGGTGTGTCGAGATCGATACATACTTTCCTGGACAAGTGATTCATTTGAGTGGAAACCTTAAACAAGATTGCGCACTATTAATCAATATTTCAAAAGATCCAACAAAATATATTCGAGAGATAAAACATGAAGAAAATGATAAGGTTTTAAATTTATTGACAAATTTACCATGGAAATAAATAAAGAGAACCGACGGTTCTCCTTTAACCTCTCCCTATAAAGAGGAAGAGGGAACAATGTTCCCCTGATATGATGTAGTTATTTATTTATTTATTTATTTATTTATTTATTTATTTATTTATTTATTTATTTATTTATTTATTTATTTATTTATTTATTTATTTATTTATTTATTTCTCTCTAATCTCTCTAAAAATAGAATGATAACCTTTTATAAAAATCAGTCATGTATCGAAATCAAAGATTCTTTTAATATAATAGTTGTATCTTTATTTTTAGAGAGATTAGAGAGAAAATGTTAATTAAAATATAAAATAATTAATATAATTTTTTAATTATATAATTTTTTAATTATATAATTTTTTAATTATATAATTTTTTAATTATATTAATAACATATATACGAATGAATGCAATTCATTAAAAGTGCTATAACTTTTATTTTTATTGTGATTACGCTTTATTTCATTGGGTACATTTGTATTTTATATAAACATGCATTTATCAATTTATCTAATGAAGCGAAACTAAATATTTTTAAGAATCCAAAAGTCATGTATTTGTTGACACCTTTACTGTTTTGGGTTGCATCCAGGACATTTCTATTTAAAAATGCAAATGGCCCAATTTATTCAAATATACACAACCTATTTAAGAATTTAGATTATCCCAAATATTTCAAAAAAGATTTTCCATTTAATTCTCTCTTGGCAATCGTTGCAGGCAGTTTAGTTGCGGTATATGCCGGCGGAGCTCTTGGTTCTGAAACGCCCATTATTTATATGTCAGTGCTACTATTACTATATGCTTACAATATTTTTAAAGATATTTTTAAAAATTACAGTTTAGAATTAAATTTTGAAAGTTTACTGTATTTAGGATATATCTTTGGAATTACAATACTTTTTCATTCACCGTTGGCATCTTTCGTATTAGTTTTAGAAAAATCATTACGGGATGGGTCCGCAAACATTATATCGAATGTAATGTATTGCTGTATTGGAATACTTGTTGCATATTCGTTGGTTGATGTAAGCAATAATTTATTTAACGATCATCCAGTATCATTCACATATAGTGTATCGCATATAATACAGTATTTAATTTTAGCCATAATTTGCGGACTAGTTGCATCTTTATTAATGGCAATAATGACATCACTTTTTTATGGAGTGAATTCACTTGTTAATAAGAGTAAGACACTGTTGAATATTCTTCCAATTATTTTCGGGTTTTGTGTTGCTGCGCTAATTAATACATCTGAACACGGAGACGAGATAACGGGCAGCGGAATAAAACTTTTGAATTGTGAATTTTATGACACGTGTGTATACAATTTTAAGATTTTATTTGGAATTATTATGAATGTTATTTTGACATTTATTGCAGGGTGTCCAGGTGGACAAAAATTTATTTTCATGTCGATTGGAGGTGGAATTGGAAGTGTGTATGACAACTATACATCTGTTCCTCATACGCAATCTATTATTGTAGGAATTACAGCATTTTTTAGCACCATTTTTGGAAATCCGATATCGTCTGCATTTATTGTGTTGAAAACTGCAAGTTTGTCGTATGAAACATTACCAATGCTACTATCAATATCGCTCGTCGCGTATTACGCGTTCAAGTATTCGAATGCATATTTAGAATAACCCAGTAGATATACCATGTTTACATTACATCAAATAATGAAAATAATATTAAAAATTTTACAAACTATTATAATAATGAATTAGATTATGAATATGAAATAAATAAAACTTCTAATAATATTTTTAGACCGAAAGTTTCTAATGGAATATTTATTAAGCTTAATAAAAAACTTCTAATGATGAATGTACATTATAAAATAGAAACATATTTTTTTTTGAAGGTCTATTTTCTCTAGAATATCACTGTATTCTTTTTTTATTGAATCGACGGCGTATTTAAATGCCTTGGCATAAGTCCATTCACTTGTTTGAATGATCGTTTCGTAATTTGTTGCCAGTAATTGCTGAAATAGAGGCCATAAGTTATCATGAACATTGTCGGATGTGATATTCAAAGTTGCAACATTGCGAGAAGTGATGTATGCATTTGCGGCTGAAAAATTCATGGTTTGATTGTTTTATTGTCTCGTATGTATGATATGACACCAGTTTTATAATATTAAATATTAAACTATTTAATATTTCAATTTTTTTTAAAAATTAAAATTAATTTTTTTTATTTTTATATTTTTTTGTCGAACTACGACGACGACGACGTTGTTGGTATTTTTTTCGCAGCACACTTGTATATTTTCTTTTTTTTTCTCCACCCATACGCCCGGTCAATTCATTTATTTGTTCACGAGTAAGACCCGGATAATAGTCGTGATTTTCTGGAAAATTACGCGCGGTAGGTAGAACATTATAATAATCCTGAGGATCCATTTGTCGTGGAGGTGGAGGTGGTGGCGGCGGCGGTCTTCTAGCATTTATAGAATCCATATAAGCCATATGTGCTAGAACACGACGTCGTACTGTTTGTTCTGGCGCTAGTAGTGCTGCTTCTTCTTGTGCTGCTGCTGCTGTTTGCATTCTTGCCGCTTCTTCTTGTGCTGCTGCTGCTTCTTGCATTCTTGCTGCTTCTTCTTGCATTCTTGCCGCTTCTTCTTGTTCTGCCGCTCTTGCTGCTGCTTCTTGTTCTGCCGCTCTTGCTGCTTCTTCTAGCATTCTTTCCGCTCTTGCTATTTGCCCCCTTCTATCTTCTATGTTCATTATTATTCCGCCTCTGCCTCTATTCCCTCGTCTTCTTATTATATCCGCTGCTTGTGCTGCTGCTTGTGCTGCTGCTTCTGCTTGTGCTGCTGCTGCTGCTGCTGCTTCTGCTTGTGCTGCCGCCGCTTCTTGTGCTGCCGCTCTATTGTACCCCACGAATATATTCCCTCGTCCTCTATTCCCTCGTCCTCTATTCCCTCGTCCTCTATTCGGCGGTTGCGACATTCCTCCTAAATTATATAATATAATAATATAATAATATAATAATTATAAATTGTAAGTATAAATTGTAAATATAAATTATAATAAGCACGAATATAAAGAATAAATAATATAAATAAATAGAGATAAAATGCAAACAACAACATCAACACCAACACCAAAACCCGTCGAATCCACAGAAGAATTATGTAAAAAATTAGAACTAGAAGGTGAACAAAAGGTAGAAGATTTATTTACAGAAAAAAATATTTCTGAAGAATCGCTAATGCAGATTATAAATGAAGGCAATGATGAATTTAAAAATGCGGTCGGTAGAAATATGACATATAGCGAAATGCGTTCAATTTATGGGTAATTGGATGTTTTCTATATTATTTATTTATATTCCATATGATAAATAAATAATATATAAATGAGTATAAATATAAAATAATATTCATATATAGTAAATTGCATCGCACATATAACAAATTTAAATTAAAAAACCATGATTGGAATTGGATGGGCAACTTTATATCATTCAATCATTGAAAAATATAATAATAATAATAATAATCAACAGAATATTAATAATAATAATAATCAACAGAATATTAATAATAATAATAATCAACAGAATATTAATAATATTAATAATAATAATGATGAAAACAAGTAATTTAGAATATATTATGTTTAATAAATATAAAAAGATTTTTATTTATTATTATAATTATAATTAACTGTAATAATATAATGCAAACCCAAGTTAACTATGATGATGAAGAAGAAACAGCAACAGAAACAAACGTAACAAAACCAATCACAGGATCAGCAGATTCGTTAAAAATATTGAGGGATAATATTGAGTTACTTTCTGAATTTCATCAAATTGAAGTATTGAGAATTTTACATTCAAATCATATAACATTTAGCGAAAATAAAAACGGAGTGTTTGTAAATTTATCATATGTTAATTATGATGTAATGAATAAAATAAATGAATATGTAACATTTGTAAATAAACAAGAAACACAACTGTATGAATTTGAAGAGAAAAAGACATTGTTGGCAAATCAATATTTTAAATAATATTAAAGAGTGTTTCTAATAACATTATAACATAACAATAAACATATATATATTAAAAAAATGTCCATTCATGACACGTTGGAACTTGAACAAGTTGTTCATTCTCTTCAAAAATACATTATAGGAAAAAAAATTGAAGAGAAAGAGCAAATTAAAGAATTAATTAAAGAGAAAGAGAAAGAGCCAATTAAAGAGTTGGACTCTTCACCGCTTTCCTATTTTTTACAAATACATGCAAAAGATAAAGATAAATTATTCTGGGCATTCTATATTATGTTGCGAGGTGAAGACGAGTACAAGTATTTGAAAACCAAATTTGTTACAGAAAAAGAAATAAAAATTAGTGCAGTTGAAACCATGCATAAAATGTCAAATGTATTTAAGCAGCACAAGTTGAATAAAGGGCGAATCGAAACTGAGTTATCAGGTGATGCGGTATTAACCCTCGAGGGTTTTTTTGGACTTTGTATTATTCATAATATTTCTGCAATGTTTATTAAACGAAACTGTTATTTTGAGTTATACGGAATCGGAGACGAGGAATCGCCATATTTAGTTGAAGAAGTAGAGGGTGGATTAGGGATTCACGTGTTTAAAAACGGGACAGCATTGAATGACATGGCAAACGGCATTCGAAAAACAAAATGGCGAATGGAAAATGTTCTTGCGCCGATAAAGTCGATTTCTTCTTACACGCACGCAGAACTGCTTGAAATATATAATAAAGTTACATCTGATGCTATAAATACAAATGCGAATGTAAAAGTCACATTAGAAAAAAAAACAAAACAAATTTTATATGACCATATATGTGAATATTTGAATTAAATTTATTTTATATATTTTTACGGTTATTTACGCCCATATTTGCAGTATTGGCGTTGTGAAAATCCACGAGGTCGTCTGCAGTTGATACTTTTTTTATATTTTAATGACCATTTTTTTGATCTTTTAATTTTATTTTTTATTGTTTTAATTGTATATTTTCTATATTTTTTATTTTTTTTTTTTTCTTCTCCTTTT
>Ga0209500_10000208_pt1 | contig 53215 bp, 39 predicted proteins | sample S_140212_EF_Meta_FD_187323 | JGI IMG/M metagenome (GOLD analysis project Ga0209500, IMG submission 187323) | Freshwater microbial communities from Lake Simoncouche, Canada to study carbon cycling - S_140212_EF_MetaG (SPAdes) (version 2) | ecosystem: Environmental > Aquatic > Freshwater > Lake ... | reverse complement strand
AAGCGGATACTCAGGATCAGGTGTAAGTGGATATTCTGGTACATCAGGATACAGCGGTGTTGCAGGTACATCAACATCACTCAACGCAACAAATGATACAACAACTAATCCATTATACCCAGTAATGGTTGCTGCTGCTGGCAGCACTCAGACAGTAAAAGTAAGTACTGGTGGTCTAGCATTCAATGCTAGTAGCAATGTTCTCACTGTTGGCAGTGGCACAGGTGGTAATATCACTGGATCTAATGTCATAAGTGCTAACACATTTATCGGTACTCTTGCTAACGGTAATAGTAACGTCTATATTGCTACAGCGAACGGTAATGTGACAATAGCAGCAGTTGGTAACACTACATTAACTATAACTGGAACTGGTGCTAACATTTCAGGTACATTAAATGCTACAGGTAATGCTAACGTTGGTAATATTGGAACTGCTCAAGTACTTGCTTCAGCAAACATTACTTCACCTCAACTAATATCAAACGTAGCAACTGGTACTGCACCGTTAGTAGTAACAAGTACAACCCGTGTTTCTAATCTTAGTGTTGCTTATGCTAACGTTTCGGACTATAGTACTATTACTACAGCATCATCGGGGAACTATTATTTTAACTTTACTACTGCGTTAACAGGTAACGTACAAATGAACGCTAACGCTGCGTTCGTTGCAAACACAAGTAATGGAGCATTGTACGCAACTACATTTGTTGGCAATCTCTCTGGTATTTTAGCTAATGGTAATAGTAATGTCAGCATTGCAACTGCAAACGGTAACGTCACAATTTCTGCTGTTGGTAATACAGTATTAACTGTTACTGGTACTGGTACTAATATTAGTGGTACAGCAAATATTTCAGGTAATGCGAACGTAAATAACTTAGGCACAACAACATTAATTGCTACAACTGGTAATATTACTACAGTTAATGGTAATATAGCAAACGCTTCTACTGTCATTGCTAATGCAGCGAACGGAACTGTATTTGCAAACAACCTTACCGCATCAGGTAATGCTACAGGTAATGCTAACGTAAGTACTGTGACAGGTAATTTGGGTATTCGTGCAATATTCTCTACCTACACAGATAATTCAGCAGCAGCCAGTGCTACTATCGCTAACGCAGCAATACACGCAATAGCAGCACCAAACTTAGCAGCAGCAAATGCTACTGTTACATTTACAAATGCAGCAACATTCTATATTGCAGGTGCGCCGGTTGCTAATACAAATGCTACAATTACTAATCCATATTCGTTATTTGTAGCTGCTGGTAATAGTTATCTTGCAGGTAACGTTACTTTTGCCGGTAACTTAATTGGTATTCATGCAAATGGTAACAGTAACATCAATATACCTGCTGCTAATGGTAACGTTAATATAAGTGCAGCAGGTAATGCTAATGTGCTAGTTGTTACTGGTACTGGTGCAAACATCACTGGTACTGCTAACATCACTGGTAATGCTAACGTTGGGAATATTACAGTAGGTTCCGGAAGTGGTGGTAATATCACTGGAGCAAACTTAGTAAGTGCTAACTATTTCACTGGTAATCTTACTAATGGTAATAGCAATATAACAATTGTAGCAAATGCTAATATAAATTTATCAGCAATTGGCAATGCTAATGTGTTCGTTGTGACTGGTACTGGCGCTAATATTACTGGAACAGCAAATATTTCAGGTAATGCTAACGTAGGTAACTTAGGCTTTGGTAGTGGTGTAATTACTGGTACTGGTAATATTACTGGTGGTAACTTAATTGGTATTATCGCTGCTGGTTCAAATGCAATTACTACTACAGGTAATATTACTGGTGGTAACTTGATTGGTATCGTGGCTGCTGGATCTAACGCAATTACTACTACTGGTAATATATCAGCAGGTAACGTAACAGTTACCTCATATTCATTAAGGTCAGTTGCTACTGGTATAACAGCAGCAGGTTCTACTCAAGGTACTGCTACTGCAATAACTAAACAGATGAACATTGTTTCTACTGTACCATCTGGTAATGGTGTAGTATTACCAACAGCAGTAGCAGGTATGATATTAACTATTACTAATACTGCTGCTAACAGTTTAGCAGTATACCCAGCAACTGGGGCAGCAATTAACTTATTGGCAGCAAATGCAGCATTTACACAAGTTGCGAATGCAACATTACAATTTATTGCACCTACTACAACTCAATGGTATACAGTTGGAGCTACATACACATAAGGAAATAATATGATAACGTTAGATATACTGAAAGCAATTTGTCCAAAAACAAAAACTGCAATTTTAGAAAGTTATGTAGAACCAATTAATACTGTAGGTGAGTATTATGAGATGTTCGCAAATCCAAAAAGAATAGCAGGATTTTTAGCACAAATAGCCCATGAATCAGGTGGGTTTACTGCTATTAAAGAAAATCTAAACTATAGTGCTAAAGGATTAATGACTACTTTCAAAAAATACTTTCCTGACGAAGCTACAGCAAAACAATACGAGAAAAAACCTGAAAAGATTGCTAATCGTGTATATGCTAATAGAATGAAAAATGGTCCTGAAGAATCAGGTGATGGATATCGTTTCTGTGGTCGTGGATTAATTCAATTAACCGGCAGAGACAATTACACTAAGTTTGCTCAAGCCCTAGACATGAGTTTGGAAGATACAGTAGCATATTTAGAAACTCCAAATGGAGCTTTAGTTAGTGCTGCATGGTTTTGGGATAATAATAAATTAAATCAATATTGTGATAGAGATGATTTTATAACACTTACTAAGCGAATCAATGGTGGTACTATTGGATTGGAAGATAGAAAGCATCATTATCAAATAGCATTGAATCTGCTTCAAGGATAAAATGGCACAACCAATTTGGACTACACCAGCTGGAACATTAGGAACTTTTCCATCAGGAATTGCAGCCAATGCACAACTTTTGGCTATACCTGTACTACCTTCTACAAGCGTAACTTATGCATTAATAAGTGCTACTTTGCCACCAGGATTATTAATTGATACACTAGGTACAATATATGGTACACCTTCATTAGTAACTCAGGAAACTACATCAACTTTTACGGTAAGAGCCACTGACAATTTAGGAAATATAAGAGATAGAACATTTTCAATGACTATCACAGGCACTGCAATACCATCTTTTGTTACACCATCTGGCAGTATTTTAACTTCAAATGATAGTGTATGGATAGAATTACAAATAGAATATGCGAATCCTGATCCTACTAATCCTATAACTATATCATTAATAGAGGGCGCATTACCTGTAGGTTTAGAAATTAATGAAACTGGATTAATAAGAGGGTATGCTGAACCCCCTACAGCATCAGTAACTTTACCTGAGGTCGTTACGGCTGCAACTATAACTGAAACTACTAATATTATTACATGTCTAACTACTACAGGATTTGCTCTTGGTAGACCAGTAGTATTTACAGGAGTTTCATTGTTTGGTGGTTTAGAAGCCGGTGTCACTTATTACATTAAGAGCATTATAGACAGTACTACCTTTACTATAAGCACAACACAAAACGGTCCTACACTAGCACTTGCTAGTGGTACAGGATTTATGACAGTTACTCTGCCTACCCTATCTGTAGGTCAACCGACTATTAGATCATATGTTTTTACACTGACACTAAACAGTCCTTTAGGAGGAGATTCAGGGTCATATAATATGACTATTATTAATCAAAACACTCCTATAAGTCAAGGTGGTCCAGGTTTTCCAGCAAATAGTAGAACACCTACAATATACAATACTAGACCACAATCATTTAATATAACTGATTCTAATCCATATTATGGATATTATGTTTTACCACCAGTAGATAGTGGCTATAATGATACATATCCCCCAAGTTCACTGGCATTTATTGGAACTATCCAAAGTGATAATTATTTTGCATTTAAGATAATTGGACATGATTTTGATGGCAATGGTATTACTTATGTATACTCAGAGTTACCATCTGCACTTACCGGTGACAGTGCAACAGGTTGGATAACAGGTACTCCTTCGATATCAACTGAAGGTATTAACCAATTTAATTTTGGTGTGGCTGTTTACAAAACAGCTAACCCAACTATACAAACTCCCTTTTTTAACTTCTCATTTAACTTAGCAAATGCTATCACTGGCAACATTACTTGGGTTACTCCTAGTAACTTAGGAACTATTTTCAATGGAACAGTAAGTACAAAAAGTGTGTTAGCAACTTCTGATGTTGATTTGCAATTTAGAATAATAGACGGTGAACTTCCACCAAACTTAACTCTATTGTCTAATGGACAAATAACCGGTTATGTAGCAGATCAACCTACAACTGATTTATTAGCACAGGGTGATAGTACGGTATTTACCTTTACTATACAAGCATATTCTCCTATTTATCCTATAGTATTTTCTAATAGAACCTTTACATTAACCGTATTGCAAGAATTTAGTCAACCTACTGATATACTATACATCAAGGCTACACCAAGTATTCAAGACAGAGGTATAATTAATTCTTTATTAAATGATGATGTATTAATACCATATGACTTATTATATCGCCCTAATGACATTTATTTTGGTAAAGCATCTAGTGTAATTTACGAACACGCATATGGCATCTATGCTAGTGATATAGCGGAATATATTGCAGCAGTAACTAGAAACCATTATTGGAGAAATATTACTCTAGGCGAATTAAAAACTGCGGTAGCAAGAGATGAAAATGGCAATATAATATATGAAGTAGTGTATAGTCAAGTTATAGACAATTTAGTAAATCCTCAGGGAGTAAGTGTAGCAAGCTCAATATATTGGCCAGTACCAATTGATTTAAATATAGGACCATGGTATACTAGTGTAACAAATATTTTTACTAGCTATGCAAATGTATTAGGACAAGAATATTATACTAGCTTGACTCCAGGATATGCTCGCACCTTATATCCAAATAGTTTATATAATATGCGTAACCGAGTAGCGCAAGTATTGGGTCAAGAATATGACAGTAGATTATTACCATTATGGATGACTAGTCAACAAGCCAATGGTAGTACCTTAGGTTATACTCAAGCTTGGGTAATATGTTATACTAAACCCGGTTGTGCAGAAATCATAAAGAATAACATTAATAATAATTGGATCCAATCAGATGGGTTGCCCTATACTTTAAATATGATTAATTTTAGAATTGATAGATTTAGCGTAGATAAGAGCATGACATACAACTATGATAATAGGTTAGTACCTCCCACATGGACTGGCTTACCTAGCGGAACACCTGTTCCCGATCCAATTGATAGTAAAGACTTTTATGTCTTATTCCCCCATCAAACAATTTTACCTAACGAATCACAGTAATAAATACTATATGGAAATGAATTATGAGTAGCGCAATTAATACAAATGGAATAGATGTAAACTATCCTATACCCGGGCAAAATAATAGTAGCCAAGGATTTAGGAATAATTTCAATGCTATAAAAACTAATATTGATACCGCCGGTACGGAGATTACTGATTTACAAAATAAAGTTGTTGTTAAATCCGCATTAACTAATACTACGGTAGATAACAACATGGCTAATACTTTGATTAGCAATGCTAGTACAAGAAGTTTTAGAGCAACTACTTTTAATTTGGGTAATAGCTTATCTGGTACAGTTTTAGTTGATGTTTCATTGGGTGATGTACAATATGGTACTGTAACTGCTAATACTACCTTTCAATTTGGTAATTGGGCACCAACTGGAACACAAAGTAATGTTCAAATACAACTAGCAATTAGTAACGCAAATGCTGTTATTACATGGCCCAGTGAAGTAGTAGTATCAAATAACAATTTTGGTTTAACTAGTTTAGAAAATTATATTACTGGTACTTCCAATATTTCTACACCATACGGTGTATCTCAATTAGATTATAGATTAAGTACTTTAGATTGTGGCAATACAATTACAATTGAACCATACAATAGACCAAGACAATCTACACAAATTCAACAAAGAAGTCCTGCCCCAACTGGATTTCAAGGTGATGTAGCAGGAACAGTAGCAGTTGATCCTAGTGTTAATCAATTAACAATCACCGTTGCTAATACAGACCCATATCTTACAACTTCAGGTAATACTACACAACTATATACTGATTTACCAATAGTATTCACTGGCACTTCACTTGCAGGTAATATCGTAGTAGGAACAACATATTATGTAAGAAATGTAGTGTCTAGTACTACATTTACTATTTCATCATCTATTGGTGGGGCTAATATTGCAATTGGGGCAAATGCTTCAGGCACTACAATGTTTGCTAATCCTACAAGATACATGTATGTATCTACTGATGATTATAATTCTACAGTTTATAATAAAAATGTTGCAAATACTACAGTAACAACCAATGTAATAACATTAAACAATACCACTAGTCTAGTAGTTAATGCTCCGATCATTTTTGCTGCAAATATTGCAGAAATAGTTGCTAATACAGTGTATTATATTAAAACTATATCTAGCCCAAATATAACTATTAGTCAATCAAGGACTAATGGTGTAGCAGGTACAACACTAACACTAAGTTCTAATACTACATCAACTACTGCTAATATATATGTTGGGTCTGATATTTGGCGAAGAATCTCTCTTAATTCATGGTAATTAAATGCACCCATTTATAAATGACTTGTCTGATAAAAAACTAGAAGATTTACAAACTACTATATCTGATCTCACTGGAAAATTAAATTTTGCGTATAGGACTGGAAACGGTCCTTTAATTCATCAAATACAAATGGTAATTGAAAGCTATAAAGCTGAATACCAAAAGAAAATGGATGAAATGATAAAAAAACAAAACATTAGTTCAAAGATTGATATAAAGAAACAGAATGAGCGCTAGAGTAACAAAAGACTTTGCATTTCACGCAGGATTGTATTATGAAAAGGTATTTTTAATTAATACCTATCATGTTAGACTTTACATGGATGTTAAAGTAGAAGATATTATAATTCAAAACATTGCACTAGACCGTATCAAACATCTGTTTAGTAGTGAGTTAGATAATTGTATTTTTGTACATGAGACTAATAAGATAGTAATTGACAATTACAATAAAGCAGGATTAAAAGTCTGTACTCTTCCCGAAGAACCATATGATCAAATTATATCATTGGTATTATTAAAAAAGATTAATAGTATCACCGATAATAAATTATTTGTTAACCAAATTAAGATTTCATCTATGATTTCGGATGATGTAGCATTTTATGTTTCCCATGAAGACCATGTTGAATTTTGGGATAGACCTGTTGCCTGGTGGACTAATCCTAGCCCATGTATAACAGATTGGGTAAAGAAACAAACCAAAAAAGATAAGATTGTTGAACTTAAGAAAGATACCAATGCGTGGACTGATTTAGGATTATCTTGGAAACAAAAAGACTGCTCTACCGACAATGAAATTGTGTTTTTAAATTTGGACAAATAACTCTTGCTATTTACTTTAAGGGGTGCTACAATCAGTTATGAAAACAGATTTGTATGGGCAACAGATATACACAGAAAATGATATCTGTGAATTATATTTGAAAGATCCTCTGCAAAACTTGAAAGAAGTTTTGGTGGAAAAACCCATACAGTTCGCTGATATATTAGAGTTATCTAACTTACCAAATACCACAGTTTATACAGATCCTCAGTTAACTATTGATGAATTTGATTACAATCTACAGAATAATTGGTTAATGCCTGAAGAGTATAAAAATTTTGATATTGCCAAATATGTTTTAGATTTATGCCAAAATGATGAAGAATTACAGCGAGTGGGAGAAGAACTGATATTGTTCCAAGAGCGGGAAATGTTTGATTTGCTACGCTATCTTAAGTATTTCGTAGATACTATGAGAGCAAATAACATAGTCTGGGGAGTAGGTAGAGGTAGTAGTGTAGCCAGTTTTGTGTTATTTTTGATAGGGGTTCACAGGATTAATTCATTGTACTATGATTTGTCAATAGAGGAATTCTTAAAATAAATATTCTATATAAGGAGTTTCATTATGAAATATAAAACAGCAATGGGAAAAGTAGTTGATATGGGAGCATTGGCTGCTAAGAATGAAAAGGCAAGAGCAGTTGGTAATATGAAAGTTAACGCCCGTGGTGACACAATTGATTCTACTGGTAAAGTAATCAAAAGTATTACTAGTAAAGTTAACGAATCATATGCTAAAACAGTTGGTAACCGTTCAGCCAATGTAGTTAAACGACCAATTCAGCCTGCTGAAAAAACCAAGATAAAGCCTGATGTGGTTAAAGAAGAATTAACCAAATTTGAACAGGAACTTGAGGCTGAATTTGAAGATGATTTAGAAGTTGAACAAATTAAAGCAACAGAAGTTAAAGAAACTAAATCAGTAGAAGTTAAGGAAACTAAAGAAATTAAAGCAAAGGAGTTGAATAGTAAAAATGGCAATACAAGCGCACAAGATTAAAAATTTGCGAGCCCTACATGACGCAGTTATTGTATCAGATATGGCATTTGATGAGCGTATCAGTGCAGGTGGAATCATTATTCCCAATGATGATATGAAAAATTCAGGTATTAGACCTCGTTGGGGTCGAGTATACGCAATTGGACCTGAACAGAAAGAAGTCAGTATTGGACAATATGTCTTAATTAGTCATGGTCGTTGGACTCGCGGCATTAAGATTGAAGATAGTTCAGGTGAACTTACTATCCGTAAAGTAGATAACAATGATATTTTAATGGTTAGTGACGAACCGGTCTTAGATCATACTATGGGTGATAAGGTAATTTAAATGAGATTTATTATTCGTTGGTTTAATAAAAAAGTTCAAAACGCTTTAAAAGAATCTAGGGCTGAAGTTTATGAATCTGATACTATTGGATCAAGTAGAGTCTCTAACCTAGGTTCAGCCGGCATGAATTTCACCGTATATAAAGCAAATGGTGGTTTTATTTTAGAATATCATCAATACGACAGACACCGTGACCGTAGTGAACATAAATTACATATTGTTACTGATGATAAGGATCTTGGTGAAGAGTTAGGTAAGATTATTAGTTTTGAAACATTAAGGAGTTAATTATGTTTTATACCCCTAGAGTTTATCCCGATGCTACTACAATTAATACAGCAATGGCTGGTGTTTACAAAAACATGAGTCTTGCTGTTTTAGTCAGTATGCTTGTTAGTTATTTTGTTGGTACATCACCTGCACTACTAGCATTTTTCTTTACTGGTGTTATGAAATGGATTGTAATCTTTTCACCACTAGTTGCAATTTTTGCTATTACCTATGCACTATCTAGGCGACCATCTAAGGAAACAGCATTACTTATGTTACATGGATTTGCGGCACTTATGGGTCTAAGTTTTGCTACCATTTTTGCTGTATTCCAAATGGGTAGCATTATCACTGCATTTATGGGTGCGGCAGTATTATTTGGAGTAATGAGTTTTTATGGATATTTTACGAAGAAAAACTTGGATAGTCTTGGCCAGTTTATGTTTGTTGGGCTTATTGCTATCATCATTGCCAGTATTATTAATATTTTTATTGGTAGCACTGTATTTCAAATGGTTATTTCTGCTCTAGCCATTATTATCTTTTTGGGCTTAACTTCATATGACACCCAAAAGATCAGAGAAGCACTATTTTATGATGAAACTGGGATAGCAGAAATCACCGGAGCCTTGACTTTATACCTAGATTTCATTAATATCTTCTTGTCGTTACTTCAATTATTTGGTGAGAAAAAATGAAAAATAGGCTTTGGGTTGAGAAATATCGTCCCACAAATGTAGATGAATATGTGTTTACAGATGACCGATTGAAAAATCAGGTCAAGCAATGGATTAGTGAAGGATCGATCCCCCATCTCTTGTTGAGTGGGGATCCAGGTACAGGCAAGACTACACTTGCTAAAGTTCTTATTAAAGAATTGGGTGTAGAAGAGTATGATGTATTAGAAATCAATGCTAGCCGTGAAAATGGCATTGACAATATGCGTGAAAAAATCAATGGCTTTGTTCAAACAATGCCTTTTGGTAAATTCAAAGTAGTTCTATTAGATGAGGCTGATTATTTAACTCAACCTAGTCAGGCTGCACTACGCGGTGATATGGAAACATATCACATGACCGTTAGGTATATCTTAACTTGTAACTATGAGCATAAGATTATCCCTGCTCTGCGTAATAGTAGGTGTCATAAAATTCATATCGCAAAACCCGATATGAATGAGTTTACTGCTAGGGCAGCAACCGTTCTTGTTTCTGAGAATGTAGAATTTGATTTGGACACACTAGACAACTATATTCGTGGAACTTATCCTGATCTTAGGCGTTGTCTGAACCAACTACAAGTAAACAGTAGTACTGGTAAACTTGTTGCTACAGCAGAAACTAATTCAAGCGAAGATTCCATTCTAGTTGAAGCCGCACAATTATTTAAAAGCGGGAAAATCCTAGAAGGTCGTCAACAATTGCTACATTATGTTGCTCTTTATCCTACTAGGATTGAAGATACATATAAATGGATGTATGACAATCTTGACCTTTGGGGAACATCCAACGAAAGGCGTGATGCTAGTATTATAATTATTCGCAATGGTCTTGCTAATTTACCACTAGTAGGTATTCCTGAAATTTCATTGGCAGCTAGCTTGGCAGAACTTTCACTATGAGATACTTGTTTATACAATTTATAAGAAAGCCTAACGGTCAAATTGATGAGGCCGTGTCAATGTCTAGGCGGGTAAAACTTACCGATCAACAGTTAATGAATGTCATTTTAGACTATGCCGAAAAGAAAGTCTTAAAATGCGTAATTGAAGGCAAGGTAGTAGATACTGATTGGGACAGGATGAATGATTATTACAAAAAGATTTATCCTAATCTAATAGGTCAACTAGAAAAAGAAGCGCATATAACTGCGAAGGCAAAGTAAAAACGGGGCATATGCCCCGTTTTTTATGAGTACAATTTTAAGACATGTTCAATAATTTTATGTCTTTGTACATCACGCACATCAAATTTACATGATGTTAGACCAGGTACTTGATAGTGACCCAATCTATCTATTAGATCCATAAGACCATTTTGAGAATGTTTTCTATCTGCCTGTTCAATATCTCCTGTAATAATTAATTTACTACCAACGCCGATTCTGGTCATAATCATCTTTAGTTGGCTGGGTGTGGCATTTTGTGCTTCATCTAGAATAATATAGCTATTTTTGAAGTTTCTACCTCTACAAAATGCTAGTGGTGCTATCTCAACGATTTGTTCGTCTAGCATTTGGGTTATTTCCTTAACTGAATAATATTCCTTTAAAACATCAAGTAATGGACGAGTCCAGGGTTCCATTTTGGCATTTAAATCGCCAGGTAAGAAACCATGTTTTTCATCATCAACGCCAACTGCGGGTCTGGTTAAAATAATATGTTCGCAGACACCTTCTCGCATAGCCTTTATAGCGGCTAACATACCAAGATAAGTTTTGCCCGTACCTGCAGGTCCTGAAACTACGACTATATCGGTTTCATCATCTAGGAGGGCTATTATGTATTTTTCTTGGTTTTGAGATTTGGGAATCAATTCAACAGCCTTTCGTCTAGCTCGGGGTTGAGCTTGGCTGAAGTCTATTGTTTTAGATTGATTCATATAGAATGTTTTCACTTCGTTTCTGTTTTGTTGTATTTGTCTAGGATCTTCTTTACTGCGTAATGCACTAGTTTTTCTTTTGCTCAACTTAATCTCCTTTGCTAGAGTTGAGAATGTAATAACATTCAAAAGTATTTAAAGACAATTGAGGTATGATATAATGTACTAGGTAAACACAGACATATTAGATAAATATTAGGCTAAGCTGCATTTTTTGATTCTACAGAAATATATTCGTCTATGATAAATACTAGATGAAACAACATTCCGCAGATAACTTTTTTAATGACATTGATTTTGTGAGTATTATTAGCTCCATAAAAGGAGTATTTACTAGCGACGGTACAATGTCCACGCTACTTGATTTTGAGCGTGTATTAGATGAAGCCGATCTTTATGCTTTTAAGAATTGGTTACTAGGTGAATTAGTACAAGGTCCTGACATAGGTAAGTATAGTGTTACTTGTGTATTCATGTGGCCATATAAATTAATGCCTGACCCAAGGGGCGCAAAAAGATTAGCAACTATTGGCTGTGATGTAGCATTTGCTAAATCAAGAATCAAAGTTCCAGTTGAAGTAAAAAATTACGAAGATTTTGTACAAGGAACTCGCTATCCAAAAATGGAAGAGCGTCCAATTTGGTTCGTACAGATAAAAATGCCTAAAGAATTAATGAATGATATTAAAGAAGGTTCTATTGATTTGGCTGATCAAACTATTGATTTAGAAGAAATTGATAATGCCTATGAGGATGATTTAGATAAACAAGACGGCGGAGATCAAGACGCTCAAGCCCCAATGGACATGGGTGCTCCTCTTGGCGCACCACCCGCATCACCTGTACAGGCACCAGTATAATTATGAATTCTAAAAAGTATATTACCGAAGGCTTAGATGTCCATGACATGGAAGGGCAACTAGTGCCAACCGTATCAATAGATGAATATGCTGCTAAAATGGGTAAAGATAGTGATATCATAACATTAGCCTTTATCGTTAAATCTCAGGCAGCGGGTGAAGATTTAGTAGATTGGTTTGAGCGTGGCTATGACTGGGTATTAGATGCTAGTCTTAGTGATGGAGAAATTGAAGTAGGTAAATATTTAGTATTTGTAGAGATGAACCGTCGTTCTAGCGCACCTGGCAGAATTGTAGAATTATTATCTGATTTAGAAACACTTACAAATATAAAAGTCAACGATTGGACAGTAACTGTTGACAGTGAAGATTACGAACCTGACGAACATGTATTACAACAGGTTATCATATTAAACCCAAATAAATATAAAGCAGATAAAGAGCGTGAAGAAGAATTAAATGAAATGAGAGTATTGGCTAAAATAGAACCCAAACCTATATATTCTAGTAATGATACAGAATTGAAAAACTTTAAAGCCATGGCAGGATTATAATATGAGACTTGAAGATTTAATAGGACCGGGTAAAACAGTTAATATTCAAACTTTGAATTTGATTGTTTCACCTGAAGAAGAAATCAGTAAACCTGATACTCAGCAACCAGTAGTAGCAGTTCCTGACTGTGATAAAAAACCTATACTTAATCCTGGTATTGAATACGGTAATGATGGCAAAGCAAAATGGAGTCCTCCTTTACAACAACAGTTATCTACAATGAAGGATGCCGTAGGCGTTGAAACTGATGATGTAACAGTTAAGCCTACGGTTCAAGATGAAATAGACGCAGAAGAAGAATCTACTGGTACTGATTTAGAAAGACTTAAAAAACTAGCAGCGGTATTTTCCCCGCACAGTTTTCCTGCAGGGTAAAGGGATATGCCATCGACACATATTCAAAAATTCTTTACAAGTAGAGATAATCGGGTAGATAACCCTGATGAATTTGTAGGCCAAGAAGGTCGATTATGGTATGATCCAGACACAAATACAATTCGGGTATATACCGGTGACCCAGGTGGCATGGCTGTTGGCGGTGGCGGAACTGGCAATCCAGGTGGTAGTAATCGTGCTGTTCAATTTAATGATAGCGGTGGCTTTGGTGGTGAATCCGCTTTTACCTACAATAAGCTAACAGATACACTAACAATCTCCAATGCTGTTAATTCAGGATTATTTATTGGTAGTGGAGCTAACTTAACTAATTTACCTGCTGCCAATTTAGTTGGATCTGTTCCATTAGCGGCTGCAGTTAGTAATAATGCTCAACCCAATATAACTAGTGTAGGTACACTTACCTCACTTACTATGGGTGGGAACATTCTTTCTAGTGCAAACATTAGTTATGACATAGGTAATACTACTCATAGATTTAGAGATTTATGGTTGGCAAGCAGCACCATATATATGGGAAATATCAGACTTAGTGCTGATACTAGTAATTTAGTAGTTTCAGGAAATGTCGTTGCACCAGTTGTTAAGGTCACTGAGCAAATTATAGTTCCCGCAAATGCGGATATGATTGCTAATGGTAATGTAGATTTTACTCATAGTCCTTATATAAATTTAGGCAATGTTAACACGGTCCACATTAGCGGTGGAAACAGTGGCTATGTATTATCTACTGATGGCGCAAGCAATTTAAGTTGGGTAGCACAATCAGGAGGCAATGGTGGTAATTCTGCTAATGCGAATTATGCTAACTTTGCAGGAACTAGCTTTAATGTAAATGCTTCTAACATTGTTGGTACTGTTGCCAACGCAAACTATTCCTTATACTCTAGTGTAGTATTAACCGGTAATCAATCATTGATTACTGGATTAGGTACTCTAACTTCACTAACTACTAGTGGAAATATTTACGCTAATACCGGTACAGTGTACGGTAACTTATTTGCAGGTGATGGCGGATTACTTACCAACATTGCTGCCGCAGCAGGCACTTACCTTGTAAACGGTACTAGTAATGTAGCTGTTTTACCAAATGGTAATGTTACATTTAGAGTCGCTAATACTGCCAATGTATTAACTGTTACAAACAACAGTCTAAGAGTAGTTGGCACTACTTACTTTGGTAATTTAGCAACTGGTAATTATTTAACATCTACATTGGGTTGTGTCACAATTGGCTCGGGTACAGTTGTAACTACCGGCAATACAGCAGGAATATTTAATTCATCAATCAATAACATTAATCTAGGATTGCAGTCAAATGTAACAATGGGTTCTATAACAGGTACTGTTACAGCCAGAGGTAATTTAGTTGCCAATTCTATTAATGCTATTAATTTAACCGCAACAGGTGCAGTAAATTTTGCTGGAACAAATTTATTAGTAAACACTTTAACTAGTCAAGGGTTAATTTCTAGTAAACAAGCAATACAAGTAGATATTGATACGATTGTAGATAGTTTTTTAGTAACCACATATCGATCGGTAAAATACACATTTAGAGTAGGTGCAGACGAGGGTTATCAGGCCATTGAGGTCCTTTTAGTTCATGACGGCATAAATAGTATAGTTACTATATACGGGAGCTTATCAACAACCGGTGATGATCTTATTATGTTATCAACAGAGATACAGGGAGACACCGTTTATTTATTTGGTACTGGATTAGGGACAAATGTTACTGTAAATTACATTGGGACATATATTCCCGATTAATATTAAAGAGAAAAAAATATGACCACAAGAAATTTTGTCGTAAAAAATGGGTTACAAGTAGGCAATGTAACAATTGATGCATCTAATAGTAATATTAATGCAGGTAATATTAATGCAGGCAATTTATTACTTGCAAATTTTGCTAATATTACTAGCAATATAGTATCTAACAATGTTACTGTTAATTTAGAACTTAGCGGAAACACTGCTAATTTTAGTGGTAATATTAAAACATTAAACGCTAACTTAGGCAATCTTGGTACTGCAAATTTTCTAAGCGTCACCTCAAATGTAACATCAAATAATTCTACTGTTAATTTACAATTAACGGGTAATACAGCTAATTTTAGCGGAAACGTTTCTGTATCAGGGATTAAAACAGATAACTACTACTATTCAAATGGTAGTCCAGTAGATTTTCAACAACCAGCTGGCTCTAACACACAAATTCAATATAATAGTAATAATGACTTTGGTGCTAGTGCTAACTTTACATTTAATAGTGATACTAATACATTAAATGTTACTGGCACTATACTTGGCAGTAATATTTACGCAAACTCAGGTACGGTTGGTGCTAGTTTATTAACTGGTACTCTAACCACAGCATCTCAGCCAAATATTACAAGTGTTGGTACATTAGGTAATTTAGTAGTTTCGGGCAATATTCAATCTAATACCAATGTAATTACAGATTATGTATTAGGCAAGTCAACAAGTGTAACGATAACGGCAGCCGCAGGAAATAATAATATTGACTTGCGTCCTACTGGTACTGGTACAGTAGATGTTGGTAATTTTAGAATCACTGCATTAGCGACTCCTACACAAGCAACTGATGCTGCAACAAAAGATTATGTCGATACCACAGCACAAGGTCTAGATCCTAAAGGTAGTGTTCAGTTTGCATCCTACACAGCACTACCTAATTATACATATAATAATGGAGCATCAGGGGTTGGTGCAACTATTACTGCTAGCGCCAATGGTGCATTAACACTTGACGGTGGAACACCAAGCGCAGGTGCTAGAGTTCTTATTAAAGATGAAACTGGAGCTAAACAACCTTATAATGGTATATATGTAGTTACTGCAACAGGTTCTGCTAGTGCAGCATTTGTATTAACTCGTGCTCTTGATTTTGATAACAATTCTCCTAGCGGTGAGATTCCTGGAGCATTCGTATTCGTAGAAGAAGGTACAGTTAACGCTGATACAGGTTGGGTATGTACTACTAATAGCCCAGTTACAGTTGGTACAACTAACATTACATTTGTTCAGTTCTCTGGAGCAGGTAGCTATACAGCTGGTACTGGATTAACTTTAAACGGTACTCAATTTAGTATTAGCAATACTACAGTAACAGCTAATTCATATGGTGGTAGTGACCAAGTAGCGACATTTACAGTAAATGCTCAGGGTCAATTAACTGCGGCAAGTAATACTTATATTCAAGCAAATGCTGCTAATCTAACTGGTAATACTCTTGCTACTGGTATTATAACATCAAGTCTAACAACAGTTGGTACACTAGGAAATCTTGCTGTTACTGGAAATATAACTAGCGGCAATATATATGCTAACTCGGGTATAATTGGTGCTAATACTCTACAAGCATCAGCCAATATTACTGGTGGTAATTTAATATCAAACGGTGTTGCTAATATTACTGGTAACTTATCTGCTAATAATATTACTAGTACTAATAAAATAACTGCTAGTTCAGCAAACATTAGTGGAAATGCTAATGTTGGTGGTATTTTAACAGACAACTATTACTATGCGAATGGTAGCCCAGTTGACTTCCAACAAGCAGCAGGGTCGAATACTTATATACAATTTAATAGTAATGGTGATTTTGGCGCTAGTGCTAACTTCACATTTAATAGTTCAACTAATCTTCTTACAGTAGTCGGCAGTGCTAACTTAGGCAATGCTGTAACAGCAAATTATTTCATTGGTAGTGGAGCTAATTTAGCAAATATTACTGGAGCTAATGTTACAGGTACAGTTGCAAATGCAACTCATGCTGTATCGGCTGATAGTGCGACTACAGCAGGAACAGTAACAACAGCAGCACAACCAAATATTACAAGTGTTGGTAATTTAACATCATTAGTAGTAAGTGGAAATCTTAGTAGTGGCAATGCTAACTTAGGTAATGTTGCTACAGCAAATTATTTTACAGGCACATTAACTACTAATGCTCAACCAAATATAACCAGTGTTGGTACATTACTCTCATTAGCAGTTACCGCAAATATTACAGCAGGTAATATCTATGCTAACTCAGGTACTATTGGAGCAAGTTTACTAACTGGTACACTCACTACAGCAGCACAACCAAACATAACAAGTCTTGGTACATTAAGCAATTTAGTAGTTTCGGGTAATACAACTACTGGCAATTTAAAGCTTAATGGTGGGTTAACAAGCAATAGAACAAATGTTGCTGTTACTACGAATACAGTTCTTGACCAATTTAATCCGGCAACATACCGAACTGCTAAATATGTCGTATCAGCAGCAGGAGATGACGGATATCAATCAGTAGAGGCTTTACTAGTACATGATGGATCAAATTCATATATAACAGTATATGGTTCAGTATGTTCTAATGTAACGGCTGATATTATTGAAGTAACAAGCAATATTAATGGAATATCAGGTAATGTGGCAGTTTATGCAACTACACTAAGTGGAAATACTAAGGTAAATCTTGTGGCAGCATATATTCAACCAACCAGTTAAACTCAATTAATAAAGCCTTACAGGGATATATGGAACTGTGGCAAATAGAAATTTCGTAGTTAAAAACGGCCTTACGGTCGGAAATATTGTATTAAGTGCTAGTAATAGCAATGTAATTACTACGGGTAATGTCACAGCCAATTATTACATAGGTAATGGTAGTTTACTAACTGGTATAACATCTTCATCTTTGACCGTTGCACTAAGTAATGCAACTGGTGGAAATGTTACAAATAGTATTTCTAGTGTTAGCACATTAAAATTTGACACTACTAGTGGATTTGGAGTCACTGATCTTGGGTCAGGTAACGCATTAATAACATTAGGTAGTACATTTAAAACTTGGCAAGTCACAGGGCAGCCTAGTCTTGTTGCTGTAGGCGAAGACACAGTTCAATTTATTGCAGGTAATGGAATAACAATTACCACTAGCAATACTAGCAATCCAAAAAGTATTACTTTTACTAGTAGCAGTTCAGGTGCCAATGTCATTGTAGATGATTTCACCGGTAATGGGGTTCAAACTACATTTCAATTAAGTACTACTCCTACTAGTATTAATCAAACTACTATTAACTATAATGGTGTAACTTTACTTAGAAGTTCATATACACTATCAGGAGCAAATATTACATTTGTTAGTCCTCCTGCAAATGGTTCTCAAATTGAAGTTTCTACCTTTCAAGCTGGTACAGGCAGTGCCGGGGCAAGTGGTTATTCAGGTACAAGTGGTTATTCAGGTACAAGTGGTTATTCAGGTACAAGTGGTTATTCAGGTACAAGTGGTTATTCAGGTACAAGTGGTTATTCAGGTGGTACGGGTAGTAATGGCACTAGTGGCTATTCAGGGTACAGTGGATTAGGTGTAAGTGGTTACAGCGGGTATTCAGGTGGTACGGGTAGTAATGGCACTAGTGGCTATTCAGGTACTAGTGGTTATTCAGGTGGTACGGGTAGTAATGGCACTAGTGGCTATTCAGGCACAAGCGGATATTCAGGCACAAGCGGATATTCAGGTGGCACTGGTAGTAACGGGGCTAGTGGTTATTCAGGCACAAGTGGTGCTACTGGTCCAAGCTCTATTACAGCAATTAATAATCAACAAAATACCGGTACTGGAGCATTAGGATTACCTGTAGGTACTACTGCACAACGACCCGCTACCGCATATGATGGTTATGCTAGAATCAACACCGATACAACCTTTATGGAAATCTACTATAATGGAAATTGGATTAGTGCTGTTTCATTAAAATCAGCGCCTAATGCACCAACTATAGGCACTGCTACAACAGTAAGTTCAACCAGTGCTACAGTAACATTTACTGCTCCGTTATATAACGGCGGAGCAACAATTACTAGTTATACGGCTGTTAGTAGCCCAGGAAATATTACAGGAACTTTAAGTCAAGCTGGATCAGGTACTATTACAGTAAGTGGATTGACAGCCGGTACTGTATACACCTTTACAGTATATGCTACTAATAGTATTGGAAACAGTGCATCAAGTAGTGCAAGTAACAGCATAACAACTTGGTCAGTACCCGGTGCTCCTACTATTGGTAGTGCTACTGCTACTGGCATAACAACAGCAACAGTTGCATTTACTGCACCGGCCAGCAATGGTGGTACAGCAATTACTCAGTACATTGCTACATCAAGCCCGGGGGGCATTACTGGAACACTAAATCAAGCAGGGTCGGGTACTATTACGGTTAGTGGACTAACTGGTGGTACAAGTTATACATTTACAGTTAAAGCGGTTAACTCAGTTGGTCAAAGTGCTGCAAGTAGTGCAAGTAATCAAATAACAACACAATCTGCGACACCAAGCTCAGTTGAATATCTAGTAGTTGCTGGCGGCGCTGGAGGTGGAAAAGCAGTAGGTGGAGGTGGAGGCTCTGGTGGATTTCTGTCTTCAACATTATCGGTTTCAGCATCTACTGCATACACTGTTACAGTTGGCGGTGGTGGTCCAGGTGGAACGATAAGAACCAGTACATCTCCGCAACAAGGAAGTTCAAGTGTATTTTCTAGCATTTCTACTGTAGGTGGCGGTGGTGGAGGATGTAATAATGGTGCAGTTGTAGCAGCATCATCTGGTGGAAGTGGTGGCGGTGGTTGTGGCGAAAGTGGGGTCGACGGTGGTGCCGGAGCATCTGGCACAGGAGGTCAAGGTAATACCGGTGGACGCGGTTCTACTAATGCAGGTGGCGGCGGCGGTGGGGCAGGTTCGACAGGTGATGCTGCTCCTTCAGGGGGTAGTACAGGCGGTAATGGAGGTTCAGGTTCATCATCGTCTATAACTGGCACATCTACAACATATGCCGGTGGCGGTGGCGGTGGCAGTGTAGGAGGTACAGCGGGCACCGGTGCAGCAGGAGGAGGTACTAATAATGGTACAAATAACGATAATACTGCAGGATCTGCTAACTCTAACACAGGATCTGGTGGAGGTGGTGGAGGATTCAGTGGCAACGGTGGCAACGGTGGCAACGGTGGTTCTGGTGTAGTAATTATTGCTTATCCTGATTCATATAATGCACTCTCCTCAATTAGTGGTGGACTAAGTTACGATCAACCCACTAGATCAGGTTATAGAGTATATCGCTTTACTGGCGGAACAGGTACAATCAGTTGGTAATCATTAAATAAATAGTGTAACAGCAAGTACCAGTAAATTTAATTAAAAAGGAGAAAAAATGGCACATTATGCTTTTTTAGATGAAAATTTTGTAGTAACAGAAGTTATAGTTGGTAAAGACGAAGGTGATGTTGATTGGGAAAGTCATTATGAGGATTTCCGTGGTCAATCATGTAAGCGTACTAGTTATAACACAGTAGGTGGAGTTCATACTTTAGGTGGACAGCCTTATAGAAAAAATTATGCAGGCATAGGTTATACTTATGATTCACAGCGTGATGCTTTTATTCCACCTAAACCGTATCCAAGTTGGACATTAAATGAGGATACTTGTAATTGGGATCCATATAAACCATATCCTAGTGACGGTGGTAGATATACTTGGGATGAAGATCAACTAGATTGGATAGCAGTACCTACTGAATAATATGTAAATGGTCACCCTTAAAAATACTATTATGGTAAACGATACATTTACTTGGAATTCGCTTGGATAAACATATAAATACAGCATGTCAGGCAATATCACCCAAATAGAACCGTTTAACCTAAACAATGCAGGTAGTTATACTTTTGGCAATGCTACCGTAACCGGTAATACTAATTTAGGGTTGGCAGGCAACATTACTATTAGTGGTGGTAATAGTGGTTATATATTACAGACTGATGGGTCAGGGCATTTAAGTTGGGTAAACCCTGTAGATACATCAGGATATAGTGGCACATCGGGTATAAGTGGATATTCAGGTGTAAGTGGTTATACAGGTATTTCAGGCTATACTGGTGTAAGTGGCTACTCAGGTACAACAGGTGTCAGTGGATACACCGGGGTATCAGGATATAGTGGTGCATCGGGTTCTAGTGGATATTACGGACAAGATGGTGCTAGTGGGTATTCAGGAACATCAGGAATAAGTGGGTATTCGGGATCAGGCATCAGTGGGTATAGTGGTGCTAGTGGGTCAGCAGGTCCTTCAAATACTATTAATGCTGCCAATGATACAACTACTAATCCATTATACCCTGTTATGGTCGCCGGCGCAGGAAGCAATCAAACAGCTAAAGTAAGTACATCAGGATTATCTTTTAATGCTAGCAGCAATGCACTTAGTGTAACAGGTAATGTTACCGGTTCTTATTTTATAGGAAATGGTAGTCAATTAACCGGTATACCTGGTACTACAACTACATGTTCAGCTAATCCCCCATCAAGTCCTTTATTGGGAGATTTTTGGATTGAGAATAGTACTGGTACAATGTACATTTATTTTAATGACGGTATTAGTAATCAATGGGCTGAAATGGAAGCAGCCCAATCATTTAGTACATCAGGTAGTAGTGGATATTCAGGCTATAGTGGACTAGGTATAAGTGGTTATAGCGGCTACTCAGGTGGTACTGGTAGTAACGGGACAAGTGGGTATTCAGGTATAAGTGGATACAGCGGCGGTACTGGTAGTAATGGCGTAAGTGGTTATTCAGGTGTAAGTGGATATTCAGGTGGAACTGGTAGTAATGGTGCTAGTGGATACACAGGTACAAGTGGATACACAGGAATATCAGGTTATACAGGCGTAAGTGGATATTCAGGTGGTACTGGTAGCAATGGATCTAGTGGTTATAGTGGGTATTCAGGTGCAACCGGTCCTAGCACACCTGCTGCTGCTAGTGATCAAATTAATACTAGCACTGGATATTTTATGATATCTAGCGGTAATACCGCACAAAGACCAGTTTCTCCCGCAAGTGGAATGATGAGATTTAATAGTACTACTGGGTATGGAGAAATTTATACTGGTGGAGTTTGGACAATTATAGGTTCTCCTCCTCCAACTATCAGTTCAGTGTCCCCTGGTACTTATAACGGTGAATCAGGCACATCTTTTACTATTAACGGAGCTAATTTTTCAAATGATGCTGTGGTTAAATTTATTGATGTAAATAACACAGAATATAATGCAGCAGCCGTTACCTTTGTAAATTCAACACAATTATTAGCCACTACACCCCAAGACTTTACAGTAGCACAGGGACCACTTGATGTTAAAGTATCTCAATTAAGTGGAACAGTTACTAGTTTAAATTGTATAGATACAGGTGGAAGTCCTAGTTGGGTTACCACTGCTGGTCAAATCGGTGGAACTATTTATAGAAATGGATCAGTAAGTGTTACTGTTTCTGCTACTGACCCTGATACAAGTGCTGTTATCACTTATAGTGTATTTTCAGGTGCACTTCCAAGTGGATTAAATTTGAATTCAAGTACAGGTGCTATTACTGGTACTGCTCCTGATGTAGGTAGTGATACTACTTATAATTTTACTTTAAGAGCAACTGACAACGCAGGTAATACGTCCGATCGTGCGTTTAGTATGGTAATATTACAGGGAGCACCGGGTGCACCTACTGTAGGTACAGCTACAAGATCAGCCAGTCAGGCAGTACAAGTTACATTTAGTGCACCGGCTAATACTGGTGGTAGTGCAATTACCAGTTACACAGTTACAAGTAGCCCTGGTAGTTTAACTGGTACTGGAGCATCAAGTCCAATCACGGTAACTGGATTGACTAATGGAACAGCATATACATTTACTGTTACTGCTACTAATAGTTATGGTACTAGTGTCGCAAGTAGTGCAAGTAATAGTGCTACCCCATACACAGTACCTGGTGCACCTACTATAGGTACTGCTACTTCTACTGGTAGCAGTACTGCTACAGTAACATTTACTGCTCCTGCTTCAAATGGTGGTAGTATTATAACTAGTTATACTGCTGTATCTAGTCCCGGAGGTATTACAGGTACACTAAGTCAAGCTGGTTCAGGTACGATTACAGTAAGCGGGTTAACATTTGGTACAAATTATACTTTCACAGTATATGCTACTAATGCAGCAGGTAATGGCGCTAGTAGTTCAGCAAGTAATAGCATAACAACATCTCAACTATCGGTTGAATACTTAGTTGTTGCTGGTGGGGCAGGTGGAGGTTCAGGTACGGGAGCAGGTGGTGGAGCAGGAGGCTATCAAAACTCAACTTTATCGGTGTCTGCAAGCACTAGTTACACGGTTACGATTGGCGGAGGTGGTTCTAGCGGAACTTGGGGAGGAACAGGTAGAGGTGGTAACGGATCGTCTAGTGAATTTGCTTCAATTTCATCATCAGGCGGAGGCGGAGGCGGAGGCGGATTTAGCGAAGGAAATAGTAGTGTAGCCAATGGAAATTCAGGCGGATCTGGAGGAGGCGGTGCTGCTTATTATGCTTACGGCGGTCCTGGTTCTGGAATAAGTGGTCAAGGAAATAGCGGGGGTAATGGAGAAGATTATCCACCGTACTCGTCTGGTGGTGGAGGCGGTGCTGGCCAAGCTGGTGGCAATGGTCATTCTACTGCTACCGGTGGGTATGGTGGATCAGGTTCGGCAACTAGTATTACCGGTACATCCACATATTATGCAGGTGGAGGTGGAGGTGGTAATGGAGAGGTTGTTGGGAATACATCAGGTGGTGCTGGTGGAGGTGGTGCAGGTGGTACAGGAGCAAGCTACCTTCCAGTAGCCGGTACTCCTAATACTGGTGGTGGAGGTGGTGGTACAGGACAGGGACAAAATCTGAACCGTGGAGGTGCTACTGGAGGATCTGGTGTAGTCATCATTGCTTACCCGTCTTCTAATGCCCCACTCACATCAATTGGTGGCGGATTGTCTTATTCAGTAAGTACTTCATCTAGGTCAGGTTACCGAGTGTATACATTTACCGGTGGCACAGGCACTATCTCTTGGTAACTAAATACTAATAAGATAAAAAAATTAAATGGCAACTCTTGTATTTCCAACTTCCCCTACAGTAGGTCAAACCTATACTTTTAACAATAAGACTTGGATTTGGACCGGATATGCTTGGGCATTGCAATCTACCGGGGCTATCAATAACTTACCGATAGGTAATATTACTCCTAGTACTGGCGTCTTTACTACTCTACAAACAACTACTAGTGCTAATTTAGGTTCAGTAGCTAATGTTTATATTTCAGGTGGTACTAGTGGTTACATATTAAAGACTGATGGATCAGGTAATTTAGCTTGGACTGATCCTACAGGTTACAGTGGTTATTCAGGTATAAGTGGATACAGCGGGATATCAGGTGCTAGTGGATACAGCGGTGCATCGGGTTCTAGTGGATACTACGGACAAGATGGTGCTAGTGGGTATTCAGGAACATCAGGTATAAGCGGATATTCAGGAACAAGTGGCACTTCAGGTGTAAGTGGTTATACTGGTGCATCTGGTTACACCGGTGCTTCAGGCACAAGTGGTTATAGTGGACATTACGGACAAGATGGAGCAAGTGGTTATTCAGGTGTATCAGGATTCTCTGGATTTAACGCTAATGTAACTTATTCAAGTACTCCACCTGTTAGTCCTCATATAGGTGATTTATGGGTAAACTCTGATACAGCAGTTTTGACAATGTACTTCAATGATGGAGTATCAAACAATTGGGCAGAATTAGAAGCAGCCCAATCATTTAGTACATCAGGCAGTAGTGGATATTCAGGTTATAGTGGTTTAGGTATAAGTGGGTATAGCGGTTATTCAGGTGGTACGGGTAGTAATGGCACTAGTGGCTATTCAGGGACTAGTGGTTATTCAGGATCAGGTATAAGTGGATATTCCGGATCGGGGATTAGTGGATATAGCGGTTCTAGTGGTTACGCCGGGCTTACTACTGGAAAGGCAATAGCAATGAGTATAGTTTTCGGAGGATAATAATTAAATGGCAAATCCAAATATAGTAAATGTAACAACAATCTATGGTAATACTGCGGTAACCGCATTAACTACCGTAACAGCAAATTCAGTAACAAATTCATCTGGTAGTAACAGTGTTTATAAACTAAATAATGTTAGCATTGCTAATTATACTGGTGTTGGTATAACAGCGAATGTTATGTTAAATCGCAGTTCTACTATATATTATTTTGTGGGGAATGTAACAGTACCCGCAAATTCAACATTAATAGTAGTAGGAAAAGATACAGGTGTATATATGTTAGAAGGTGATGTTCTACAGGCAAATGTGTCAGCAAATTCTTCAGCAAGTTTAATAGCATCTTATGAACAGATAAACTAAAATGAGAGCAAGATTTAACAACGGTATTATAGGCCCAGCCCAAACAATTTCTAGGACCTATACATCTGGCACTGGTGTTAATTCTGTACAACAATTACAATTAAGTAAAGGTTCTAATAATTGGCCTTCTAATTTACCTGATGCTCCTACCATTGGTGCTGCTACCGCAACAGGTTCAACTACGGCAACAGTCGCTTTTACTGCGCCTTCTTATACTGGTGCTGGTGTAATTACAAGTTATAGGGCAACATCTAGTCCTGGTGGAATTACCGGTACGCTAAGTCAAGCAGGTTCAGGTACTATTACTGTTAGTGGATTAACAACCGGTGTTTCATACACTTTTACCGTTACCGCAACAAATGCATATGGAACAGGTTCAGCCAGTTCGGCTAGTAGTAGCATCACAACATGGTCTGTACCCGGTGCACCTACTATTGGTACTGCTACTGCTACCGGTGCTACCACTGCTACAGTAACATTTACTGCACCTGCAAGTAATGGTGGTACGGCGATTACTCAGTATATTGCTACATCAAGTCCTGGTAGTATTACCGGTACACTAAATCAAGCAGGTTCAGGTACTATTACAGTTAGTGGCTTGACTGCTACAACAAATTACACTTTTACAGTTAAAGCAGTTAACTCAGTTGGTCAAAGTGCTGCTAGTAGTGCAAGTAATCAAATCACAACACCATCTGCAACACCAACATCAATTGAAGTATTAGTTGTCGCTGGCGGTGGCGCGGGCGGTGCAGGTGCTAGTGGTGGAGGTGGGGCAGGTGGACTATCGTATAATGCATCACTTGCAGTTAGTGCATCAACCGAATATACCGTTACTATAGGCGGCGGTGGATCTAGTGTATCGTATCCATCACTTAGTAATCCTGGTTCTAACTCAGTATTTGGTAGTATAACCTCACTGGGAGGTGGTTACGGTGGAGCAGGACTTTCGGATACACCTAGAAATGGTGGAGCAGGTGGATCAGGTGGCGGTGGAGGTGCAACAGATGGATCTGGAGGAGCAGGCACCGGTGGACAAGGTAATAATGGTGGAGCATGCCATTCAGGCGGATCATATGCAGGCGGTGGTGGTGGTGGCGCGGGCGGTACTGGTAGTAATGGTACACAAGATACCGGTGGACCAGGAGGTGTAGGGTCATCATATAGTATAACCGGTACAGCAACTTATTATGCAGGTGGGGGCGGCGGGGCCGGCAATTCTAACAGCGGTGCAGGCGGCAGTGGCGGGGGTGGTGCTGGTGGCGGCGGAGATCCTAGTAATGGTAGTGCAGGCAGTCCATATACCGGTGGAGGTGGAGGTGGTGCAAGAGGAGGGTCCGGAGTTAGTGGTTCAGGTGGTTCTGGCGTAGTTATCATTGCTTATCCATCTTCCTATACAGCATTGGCATCAATTGGTGGTGGATTAACTTATTCAGTAAGCACTTCATCTAGATCAGGTTATCGGGTATATACATTCACCGGTGGCACAGGCACAATTAGTTGGTAAACAATAAATATAATAATGGCAATACTTCAAATAGACCCTAGTTCAATAAATTCTAGTTCATCATATTCTTTTGCGAATGTGTCGGCTAATACCTTCACTGCCACTGAAAACTTACAAATTCCAAATGGTAATACGGCTCAACGACCTAATAGTCCAGCATATGGATTAGTGAGGTATAATACAGAAACTGGTCTTGCTGAAATATACACTAGTAGTGGATGGGGAGTGTTTGGATCACAACCTCCTACAATAAGCACAGTATCACCAGGTACTTTTAATGGAGAAATAGGTACATCTTTTACTATTAATGGAGCTAATTTTACTAATGACGCTACTGTTAAATTTGTTGATGTAAATAACACAGAATATAGTGCAGCGATTGTTACTTTTGTTAACTCTAGTCAATTACTTGCTACTACACCACAAGACTTTACAGTAGCACAGGGACCACTTGATGTTAAAGTAGTTCAACTAAGTGGAACGGTTACTAAATTAAATTGTATTGATACTGGTAGTAGTCCTGGTTGGTATACTCCCGCAGGACAAATTGGTGGTACAATTTATAGAAACGAAATAGTTAGTTTAACGGTTGTTGCTACGGATCCTGATACCAGTGCCACGATTACTTATAGTGTGCTTTCAGGTGCTCTTCCAAGTGGATTATCATTGAATTCTAGTACAGGTGCTATAACAGGAACTGCACCTAATGTGGGTAGTGATACTACATACAACTTCACACTAAGAGCCACAGACAACGCAGGTAATACATCTGACCGCGCATTTAATATAATAATATTACAGGGAGCACCTGGTGCACCTACTGTAGGTACAGCCACAAGATCGGCTAGTCAGTCAGTTCAAGTGACATTTACCGCACCTGCAAATGTTGGCGGAAGTAGTATTACCAGTTACACAGTTACAAGTAGTCCAGGCAGCTTTACAGGGACTGGAGCGACAAGTCCTATAACTGTAACTGGATTGACCAATGGAACTGCATATACATTTACTGTAACCGCTACAAACAGTTATGGCACTAGTGCTGCTAGTAGCGCAAGTAATTCGGCTACTCCGTATACAGTACCCGGTGCACCTACTATAGGTACTGCGACTTCTACAGGTACTACAACCGCTACTGTATCATTTACTGCCCCCGGAAGTAATGGCGGCGCAACAATTACTAGTTACACCGCAGTGTCAAGCCCAGGTGGTGTCACTGGCACATTAAGCCAAGCTGGTTCAGGTACTATTAATGTTAGTGGGTTAACCCCGGGCACAAGCTATACATTTACAGTGTACGCAACCAATCCAGCGGGTAATAGTGCTAATACCTCAGCAAGTAATAGCATAACAACAACTGCGGTAGCACCAACATCAGTTGAGTACTTAGTTGTTGCAGGTGGAGGTGGAGGTGGAAATGGTGGAGGATTATCAGGTGGCGGCGGTGCAGGTGGTATGTTGACTTCTACATTATCAGTCTCGGCAAGTACGGGGTATACAGTAACAGTTGGTGGAGGTGGTGCAGGTAGCGGCAGTAATCAAGGTGGAAACGGCGGAAATTCGGTATTTTCAAGTGTCACATCAACCGGTGGCGGGGGCGGGGGCGGTGGACCAGACGGGGGAGCTAATTTAACAGGTATATCAGGTGGGTCCGGCGGCGGTGGTGGAGAATGGGCTGGATCGGTAGGATCAGGTGGATCTGGTATAGGTGGACAAGGTAATGCTGGTGGTACAGCATCAACCACTCCAGCCGTATATAGATGCGGTGGAGGAGGAGGTGCTGGTAGTGCTGGAGATGCTGGAGTTAATTCTGGTAATGGTGGTTCTGGATTATCATCGTCTATAACCGGAACAAGCACATTTTACGCCGGCGGCGGTGGCGGTGGCTCTTATCAAAATGGTACACCTTACGGATCAGGTGGAAGTGGTGGCGGTGGAAATGGTGGCTATTACCCCGGAGGCCCTTCTCCTGTAGCCGGTACTAATAATTTAGGTGGAGGTGGAGGTGGAAATACTGCTGGCGGTGGTGCTAGCGGTGGTTCTGGTGTAGTCATTATAGCATATCCAAACACATATTTACCATTATCGTCAATAGGTGGCGGTCTAAGTTACGACCAACCTAGCAGAAGTGGTTATAGAGTATATCGGTTTACTAATGGCACAGGTTCCATCTCTTGGTAATCAATAAATACAATTATGTCATTACTTAGAATTGAACCAGCCGCGGTAAATGCCAACTCATCATTCTCTTTTGCAGGAGTAAATGCTACAGGCAATTTACAATTACCTACTGGAAATACCGCGCAAAGGCCAGGAAGTCCAACAGCCGGGACAATGAGATACAATTCACAAACAGGTTTCGCAGAAATATATACTAGCAGTGGATGGGCTACATTTGGTGCTCCTCCCCCAACTATCAGTACAGTATCACCAGGTACTTATAATGGAGAATCAGGTACATCTTTTACTGTAAATGGCGCTAATTTTACTAATGATGCAGTAGTTAAATTTGTTGATGTAAACAATACAGAATATAGTGCTACTGTAGTTACCTTTGTAAATTCAACTCAATTACTTGCCACTACACCACAAGATTTTACAGTAGCACAGGGACCACTTGATGTTAAAGTATCTCAATTAAGTGGAACAGTTACTAAATTAGACTGCATAGATACAGGTGGAAGTCCTAGTTGGGTTACCACTGCTGGTCAAATAGGCGGCACAATTTATAGAAATGGCTCAGTTAGTGTAACTGTCTCAGCTACCGATCCTGATACAAGTGCTACGATTACTTACAGTGTGCTTTCAGGTGCATTGCCAAGTGGATTAAGCTTGAATTCAAGTACAGGTGCTATTACTGGTACTGCACCTGATGTAGGTAGTGATACTACTTACAACTTTACATTACGGGCCACTGACAATGCAGGTAATACATCTGACCGTGCGTTTAGTATGGTAATATTACAAGGTGCTCCAGGTGCACCTGTTATCGGTACAGCAACAAGATCAGCCAGCCAATCAGTTCAAGTTACATTTACCGCACCTGCAAATGTTGGCGGTAGTAGTATTACTAGTTACACTGCTACCAGTAGTCCAGGTAGTATTACAGGCACCGGTGCAAGCAGTCCAGTTACTGTAACTGGGTTGACAAATGGAACTGCATATACATTTACTGTTACTGCTACTAATAGTTATGGTACTGGTACTGCCAGTGGTGCTAGTAATTCTGCTACTCCATATGGTGTGCCTGGTGCACCTACTATTGGTAGTGCTACTTCTACTGGTACTACAACTGCTACTGTATCATTTACCGCACCTGCAAGCAACGGCGGTAGTACAATAACCAGTTACACTGCGGTTAGTAGCCCTGGCAGTGTCACCGGCACATTAAGTCAAGCAGGTTCAGGTACTATCACAGTAAGTGGATTAAGCGCAGGTACAAGTTACACATTTACAGTATATGCAACAAATGCGGCAGGTAATAGTGCTACCAGTTCAGCAAGTAACAGCATAACAACAACTCAACTAGCACCAACTTCAGTTGAATATCTAGTGGTTGCTGGAGGCGGCGCTGGAGGTAGTAATGGTAATAGTAATGGTTGCGGAGGTGGAGGTGGAGCAGGAGGAATGTTGACTAGCACCTTAGGTGTTTCAGCGAGCACTGGATACACCGTCACCGTTGGTGGTGGTGGAGCCAGTAGAGGCGCAATTCCTACCGCACGAGGAAATCCTGGGAGTGACTCAGTATTTGCTAGTATTACATCAATTGGCGGCGGCGGCGGCGCTGGTGATGGCGGCGGCAACGGCGGATCTGGCGGTGGTGCAGGCTCTTATGGTTTTAATCCTGGTCAGGCCACTTCTGGACAGGGAAATAATGGCGGCAATGGAGGTTGGTTTCCTGCTTATGCTGGCGGTGGCGGAGGTGGTGCTGGTGGAACTGGAGGTAATGCATCAGAATATAGCAATGGTGCAGGAGGTAGTGGAGCGGCTAGTTCTATTACTGGTACAAGCACATACTATGCCGGTGGCGGATCTAGTGGAGCAGAGGGTGGATATGCTAATCAGTCTGGTGGTGCTGGTGGCGGCGGTAACGGCGTTAACAATAGTGGTACAGCCGGTAACGGAGTAAATAATCTAGGTGGCGGTGGTGGTGGAAGCGCCGGACCTTATGCTAGTGCAGGTGGAGCTGGCGGATCAGGCGTAGTTGTCATTGCCTATCCAAATACATTTTTACCATTGTCATCAATTAGCGGTGGACTAAGCTATGATCAACCTAGTAGGTCAGGTTATAGAGTTTATAGATTCTACAGTGGTACAGGCACTATCTCTTGGTAAGGACTATTAATGACAACACAAATAACAACAGACAATATACAAACTAGTTCTATCTATAGCCTCCAAGGACCTAGAATCACTAATATTCAGGTAACCAATAGTAGTTATGTTGTATTAGATGATACTGCTGTTAGCACCTCAGGTGGATATATTAAAATTACTGGTACTGGATTTACTAGTGGTAGTCAAGTATTAGTAAACAGTGTTGCGGCAACTAGTACTACTTTTGTTAGTGCTGTAGAATTAAGGGCACAACTACCAGCTACAGCCGCTGGTACTTATATATTATATGTAACTGATACAAATGGTGGATTGGCTAGTAAAGTAAATGGTATTACATTCAGTGGAACTCCTACTTGGGTGACAGGTAGTACATTAACTAGTGGTACTGCAACTGTTGCTTACAGTCTACAACTTTCGGCTACTAGTGATAGTGCTATAACATACGCATTACAAGCAGGTAGTACTCTACCTACAGGATTATCATTATCTAGTAGTGGATTACTTAGTGGTACTGTTACTGTTGGGTCAGATACTACATACAGTTTTACTATTACTGCCACTGATGTGGAATTACAAGATAGCCCTAGAACATTTAGTTTGACAATGGTTGCACTTACAGTACCTGGCGCACCTACTATAGGTAGTGCTACTACAACTGGTAGTACAACAGCAACAGTATCGTTTACTGCACCTATAAATAATGGTGGAACGGTAATCACACAATACATTGCAACTTCATCACCCGGTAATATTACCGGCACACTAAATCAAGCAGGTTCAGGTACTATTACTGTTTCAGGTTTGACTACCGGCACTGCGTATACGTTTACAGTTAAAGCAGTTAACTCTGTTGGTCAAAGTACTGCAAGTTCAGCTAGTAATAGTATAACAACATATTCTGTTCCTGGTGCGCCTACTATTGGTAGTGCTAGTATTGTTGAAACAACGGCTACAGTGACATTTACTGCACCTGCAAGTAATGGTGGTAGTACTATAACAAGTTACACAGCGGTAAGTAGTCCTGGTAGCATCACTGGTACAATAAGTCAATCTGGATCAGGGTCTATCACAGTTAGTGGATTAACCGTTGGTACAAGTTACACATTCACTGTATATGCAACTAATGCTATAGGTAATGGAGCTAGTAGCGCAGCAAGTAATAGTGTTACTGCATATTCGCCGACTGGATATGGAAGTATTTATTTTGATGGTTCCAGTTATTTAACTACGCCAACAGGACAAAATTATGTAGGGGGATCCGGAGATTTTACTATTGAATTTTGGCATATGCCTACAGGTTTAACTGGGCAAGGAGGAGACGGCGCACAAGGAATAATTGGCGGCGGGACTTCTTCCAATGGAAATTCAAGTTCAATTGCTATTAGATTGGCGACTGGAACTACACAAGCAACTAAAAGGTGGCAGTTTTGGATAAGTGGATATGACAACGCCGCAACTGGGACAAGCACAGTAAGTTACAATGTTTGGAATCATGTTGCTTTAGTTAGGAGCGGAAGCAGTTGCAAACTGTACATAAATGGCACATTAGAGTGCCAACAAACAAACGGATATAGCGTTCCCACATCTTATTCAATATATCCAGGAAGAACTTATAATGACTATAATGGTGAATATTGTAATGGATATATTTCCAATTTGCGTATTTTAAGTGGCACTGCTCTTTACACATCTAATTTTACTCCACCTACGGCTCCGTTAACGGCAATCACCAATACCACGCTGCTTACTTGCCAAAGAAATGGGTTTGTTGACAACAATACTCAACTTCCACCAAAGACAGTTAGTGTTGGAGGTGGCAACCCCACCGTTGAAACCTTTAATCCGTTTGGTAGTTAGCAGAAATGGTTACAGAATATCGTTTCACAAATGGTACAGGTACTATCTCTTGGTGACTAAATACTACTAAGATAAAAAATAAATGGCAACTTTTGTATTCCCAGTATCGCCCACAGTAGGCCAAACCTATACTTTTAGTACTAAAACTTGGGTTTGGACAGGATATGCTTGGGTATTACAAGCGAACGGGGCAATCAATAACTTACCAATTGGTAATGCTACTCCTAGTACTGGCGTATTTACTACATTACAATCAACTACTAGTGCTAATTTAGGCACTGTATCTAATGTTTATATAACCGGTGGCACTAGTGGTTATATATTAAAGACAGATGGTTCAGGTAATTTAAGTTGGACTGACCCAACTGGTTACAGCGGATTTTCAGGGATTAGTGGATACTCAGGTGGTACTGGTAGTAACGGATCTAGTGGATATTCAGGCACCTCAGGAATTAGTGGATATACTGGCGTAAGTGGTTACACCGGTACTTCGGGTATCAGTGGTTATACAGGTGCAAGTGGTATATCTGGATATACCGGTATATCAGGTGCTAGTGGTTATACAGGTACATCAGGTATTAGTGGATATACTGGCGTAAGTGGATACTCAGGCAGCAGTGGGTATTACGGTCAGGATGGCGCTAGTGGATATTCAGGCATGTCTGGATACACTGGTGCTTCGGGTATAAGCGGTTACACAGGTGCAAGTGGTACATCAGGCTATACTGGCGTGAGTGGATATTCAGGTACATCGGGGTACACGGGTACTTCAGGAATATCTGGATATACTGGAATATCTGGATATACTGGAATATCTGGATATACTGGAATATCTGGATATACTGGAATATCAGGTGCTAGTGGTTATACAGGTACATCAGGTATTAGTGGATATTCAGGTGTCACAGGTAGCAATGGTACTAGCGGATATTCAGGTATTAGTGGATACTCAGGCAGCAGTGGCTATTACGGACAAGATGGCGCTAGTGGTTATTCAGGTATTAGTGGTTATAGTGGAATAGGCATTAGTGGATACAGTGGCGCAGCAGGCCCATCAAATACTATACTTGCTACAAATGATACAAGCACTACTACATTATATCCTGTACTAGTTGGCGCAGCAGGTAGTAATCAAACAGCAAAAGTAAATACAGGCAACTTTATTTTTAACGCCAGTACAAATACTTTCAGCACAGGTAATATTAATGTAAGTGGAGTTAGTAATTTAGGTCCTGTAGGTAATGTCATCATTACTGGTGGATCTAATAATGCTATTCTATCTACTGATGGAAGTGGTAATCTATCTTGGTCTACATTAAGTTCAGTATTAGGAAATTTTAATACTATTAATTATACAGGTAATGGCGTTCAAACAACCTTTACTGTAACTTCAGGCGATACTGCTAATGGTATATTCGTCACTCAAAACGGTTTACTTCAAGTTCCAATAACCGATTATACGGTATCAGGCTCAAATTTGGTATTTACCAGCGCCCCTGCTAATGGAGTGGCTATTAGTATTCGTGAACTTGCTGGATTAAGTGGATATTCAGGTGGCACCGGTGGTAGTGGATATTCAGGTATTAGTGGATATTCAGGTATTAGTGGATATTCAGGGTCGGGTATAAGTGGTTATTCGGGATCAGGTATTAGCGGATACTCAGGTTTAGGTATAAGCGGATACTCAGGAGAATCAGGTTATACCGGTGTTAGCGGTTATTCAGGAACATCAGGTGTCAGTGGATATACTGGGGTATCAGGAATCAGTGGTTATTCAGGTGGAACTGGTAGTGATGGTGCTAGTGGTTATTCAGGTGTAAGTGGTTACACTGGAATATCAGGTATTAGCGGTTATTCAGGTGGTACTGGCAGTGACGGACCTAGTGGTTATTCAGGCGTAAGTGGTTATTCAGGATCAGGGATCAGTGGCTATTCAGGGTTAGGTTTAAGCGGGTACTCAGGTGCTGCAGGTACAAGTGGATATACGGGCGTAAGTGGATATAGTGGTCAAGGGGGCACACTAACTTCAACTGTAGATAATTTTACCGGCAATGGATCTCAAACTGATTTCACATTGTCTACTACACCTACAAATATAAATTATACAATAGTATCTGTAGGCGGTGTATTACAACCACAAACAACATACTCAGTTACAGGATCTACATTAACCTTTAGTTCGGCTCCAGTAAACACTGTGGTAATACAGGTTACAACTTTTGGTGGAAATGTATTTGCCCCGGGTGCTATATCAGGATATAGTGGTTATACGGGTGTAAGTGGTTTTTCAGGTGAGCAAGGATTACTAGGTACATCAGGTAAAAGTGGTTATAGTGGGGTCAGTGGGTATTCAGGATCAGGTGTTAGTGGGTATTCAGGCTCGGGCATAAGCGGATATTCAGGAACAAGCGGCTACACCGGTGAATCAGGAATAAGTGGCTATACTGGAGTTAGTGGCTACACCGGTACATCAGGTTATACAGGTGTTAGCGGATATTCGGGTGCTACAGGTACAAGTGGGTATACAGGCGTAAGTGGATTATCAGGTTATACCGGAGTTAGCGGATATTCGGGTACATCAGGTTATACCGGTGTAAGTGGTTACTCAGGTATATCAGGTTATACCGGTGTAAGTGGTTACTCAGGTATATCAGGAATGAGTGGATATACTGGCATAAGTGGTTACTCAGGTGGTACCGGTAGTAACGGGGATAGTGGCTATTCAGGTGATAGTGGGTATTCAGGTATATCAGGTGATAGCGGGTATTCAGGTATATCAGGTGATAGTGGTTATTCAGGTAGCAGTGGATACAGTGGTGAAGGTGGCACACTAACTTCAACAGTAGATAATTTTACCGGTACAGGATCTCAAACAGCATTCACCCTATCTGTAATCCCTACTGATATAAATTATACCATAGCAGCAGTAGGCGGAGTATTACAACCTATTACAGCATACACGGTAGTAGGTGCAACTTTGACATTTAGTTCTGCACCTGGTAATGGTGAAATTATACAAATAACAACTCTAGGTGGAAATGTATTTGCACCTGGTGCTATATCAGGGTATAGTGGCTATTCAGGATTGGGATTAAGTGGTTATTCAGGTGAAAGTGGTTATTCAGGACAAGATGGTATAAGTGGTTATACAGGTGTAAGTGGTTTTTCAGGTGAGCAAGGATTACTAGGTACGTCAGGTAAAAGTGGTTACTCAGGTACTAGTGGTTACTCAGGTACATCAGGTGTAAGTGGGTATTCAGGCTCAGGTATTAGTGGTTATTCAGGTGAAAGCGGTTATTCAGGCTCGGGTATTAGTGGTTATTCAGGCTCGGGTATAAGCGGATATTCAGGTATATCAGGCACTAGTGGGTACTCAGGATTAGGATTAAGTGGTTATTCAGGTAGCAGTGGGTATTCAGGCTCGGGTATTAGTGGTTATTCAGGAGTATCGGGTGCAAGTGGTCGTCCTGGTGTTTCAAGTAGTTATTTCAATTATCTTGCTGATACTTCTACGCAAAGTGCGCCACCCGGGATAGGAGATATTATTTGGAATAATAGCACACAGACTAGTGCTACTCAATTATTTATAAATCATACAACTACAGACGGTATTGATATTGATATATTTTTAGCGTTACTAGATAAAACAGAAAATATTACTATTCAAGACACCGCTCAGAGCGACAACTACCAATTATTTGAAATTAATGGTACCCCTACAAATAGTACTGGTTATTGGATAATACCGGTAATATCTATAGGTTCTGGCGGAACCGGTACTACTAATTTTGCCAATAACTTACCTTTAATTCTAGCACTAACTAATGGCGTAAGTGGATTCTCAGGTTTTAGTGGGTACTCAGGATTAGGATTAAGCGGTTATACTGGCACATCTGGGTATACTGGAGTCAGTGGCTATACTGGCACATCTGGGTATACTGGAGTCAGTGGCTATACTGGTACATCTGGATATACTGGCACATCTGGGTATACTGGAGTCAGTGGATACTCAGGATCAGGTGTTAGTGGTTATTCTGGTATAAGTGGATATAGTGGTGTTACACCCGAAACTACAAATTATATTGCAAATGCTATTTCTAGAACTAACTTTTTTGCGTCAGGTGCTACTGGCACACAGATGACTATCAACAATGTTTCTGGTAATTTCACATATACTTTTCAAACACTGTCTAATGTTGTTATCTCGGGTACTACTGGTCAATTTACATGTGATAATGTAACTGGTGATTTATTATCAGATTACACCATGATTGTTCAAGTTGTTGGTACAAATACAGGTACTGGTTCAATTACCGGTTATACAACAGGTACTAGCTATTCAGTGTTAGGAACATCTGGTAGTAATAACTTTACTCTTGGTACTTTAGTAACAAGTTCAGGTATCGATTCTATAGCTACTACTGCTGGGTCTACTACTGGATTAACTTTTTACCTAGGTTATAGAATAGCACAAAGAGTTCGTTTAGAAATAACTGGGACTAATTCAGGTTCAGGAAGTATTACTGGTTACTCTTCAGGAACAATTTACAAAGTATTAGATGGCTCCGTTACTGGTCCAACTAATGGTGTATATACATTTACATTAACTACCGATGCAGCATCAGGATCTACTGGTTCTGCTATAACTACTACTGCAGGAACTACTAACGGATTATCATATAAACCTATTTTCGGTGAGTATATAACCGGTAATGTCACCAATATACAAAATTACGGAGATTTTGGTAGCGGAAATTACTATCAATACCGAGATGAAGCCGGATTATTTCCAGCAGAAGTGTATTATGTAAAGTATACAAATGTTAATCAATTTACATTAATTGATTATAGTGTTAATTATACTAATACATCAACACATATTCTTTACCTACAAGTATATAGTTTTACTAGTGGAGCTTGGGTAGAATTAGTTCGTTATCAAGGATTAGCAGGATGGACTCAATTTCAGCCAGGTGTTATTGGTTCATCACCGTTTATTAATGGTTCTAATGAATCATATCTGCGATTATATCACCAATCAACGGGCAGTTCATCTCATTATAATGAGGCAGATTATTTAGCTCAAGTTGACGCAATAGCAGGTGCACAAGGTCCAAGGGGTTATAGTGGAACTAGTGGATATTCAGGTATATCAGGTATAAGTGGATATTCAGGTATATCAGGTATAAGTGGATATTCAGGTATATCAGGTATAAGTGGATATTCAGGTACATCAGGTTATTCAGGACCAGTAGGTACTAGTGGCTATTCAGGACCAGTAGGTACGAGCGGTTACACTGGAACAAGCGGATATTCAGGATCAGGTATAAGTGGTTATTCAGGTTCGGGAATAAGTGGATATTCAGGTGCTACTGGACCTGGTCTACCTACTGGTGGCACTATAAATCAAATTTTAGTAAAAAATAGTAGTACAAATTATGATACTAGTTTTATTACTTCACCATATGCTCCAATCGCCAACGCTACTTTTACAGGTACAACTGTAATACCTACTGCTACTATTACTAACGCTACAGTAGCCACTGCACCAAGTAGCAGTACAGATGTAGTAAATAAAACTTTTAGTGATAGCGGAACACAAACATTATCTAATAAACGAATTCAACCAAGAGTAGCCACTGTTACAAGTTCAACTACTTGGGCTGTGAATGGTGATAGCTATGATGTAACTGAAATGATTATGACTGGGGCTGTTGGTACTTTAACAATTAGTTCTCCAACTGGAACACCATTAAATGCTCAAAAATTAATTTATAGAATTCAATCTTCATTCGCACAAACACTAAGTTGGGGAGCTATTTTTCAAGGCTCTACTGATTTGTCTTTACCCACAACTACCTCAGGTAATAGTAAGTGGGATATTTATGGATTTATGTATAACACCAATAATAGTAAGTGGCAATTGATGGCAAAAGTTGGTGGTTTTAGTTAATGGCAGTTAAAACATGGAACGGTAGTAATGGTACTTGGGCTACTGGAGCCTCATGGAGCCCCACTGGCGTACCCGCCGCCGCAGACACAGTAGTTATTAATGCTGGCACAGTTACAGTAGCCGCTCAAACTTGTGCAGGAATAACGATTGGTGGTACATGTACTATTGCTGGTACGGGTTTAACTTGCAACGGCCCCTTTACAATTAATAGCGGTACATGCACACTCACTATGACTGCCGCTTTTAATATTAGTGGTAATATTACTAATAATGGTACTTTGAGTCAAGGAGCAAATACCGGTCTGATAAACCTTAACGGTGCTGGTCAAGTAACCTGTAGTTGGGGTACTAATAGAGTAAACGTAGTTACTATTGCTAAAACTGCGGGAACTGATAAGGTAACATTTATTAATGGTGGTACTCTTCTTGTTACTGGGGCAAGTACTATTAACTCAAAATTTACATACTCATCGGGATCTTTTGATCAAGGCACCACAACTATTAGTTGTGGCTCATTTTCAATGGGTTCCGGCACAGCTAAAACCTATACAATGAGTGCCCCAGTAAATTGTGGTGTTAGTGTTAGTGCAGCAGGAGCATTTCTAGATCTTAATGGTACTGGTACTACTTGGGCTCAAAAAAATATTTTTACTATAAACTCAAACGTAGCAGGTACATATACAATAACTCCTGGAACTAATATACCTAATGTTACCTTAGTTGGAGCCGTTACTTGGTCAGCAGCAGGAAACTATAATAATTTAGTTCTAGCCGGAACAGGTACCGCAGTTACAATAGGTATTTATGGTACACTTACAGGCTCTGGTACTTGGACAGCTACTACATTTCAATTACTTACTACTGCAACGGGTGAAACTAAAAATATAGGCCCAAGTTTAACTGCCACACTTGGTACTCTTCAAATGAATGGTACTCAAGCCTCACATATAACTACTTATAATCTTACCAATAATTTAACTATTGCTACTTTAACAGGTGGTAGTACCAATGGTCAAGGTAGTACTTATAATATAAATGGTGTTACTGTAACTACTCAACTTACACTTGGTAACGGTGCTGGTTCTGGTGCTACTACTTTTAATTTAAGTAATATTACATTTACTGGCACTAACTTTACTATTGGTGGTGGAACTAGTTCCACAGGACCTACATATGTAACTTATGGGTCCGGTATTACATGTAGTGGTACTTGGCTTCCACTAAGTGTTGGAAATGGTGGCGCTCCATTTGGAGCAGGAACAAATGGCTACCATAAATTTAATGCTGATATGAGTGTAGGTGCAGTTAATATCAGCTATAATAATGGTTGCAGAGTTTTTGATTTTACAGCTGGATATTATGTAAAACTTACTGGTGGTATTGCTAATACTCTTACTATGGATAGTAGGGATAAATTCATTTGGACATGTACTACTGCAACTCAAGCGGGTATGGGAGGATTTCAATTTGCTGGAAATACTGGAACTATATCACAAAGTGCTTGGACTACTGCAAATGCTCCAACTGGTGGTCTTTATCCTAATTGGAAACTTGCTACTCCATATACAGGTGCTAGTGTTACCTTTTATGGTGGTAATATAATAATAGACTCTGGATTTACTAGTACTAATGCAATCACCGCATATCCTTATACAGGGGTTAGTGGTACTGTAGGAGCTGGATCCGGTTTACCATTAGTACTTAATTTTAGTAATGTGCCAAATAATACTACCGTTACGGTTAATCTTGGTCGTAGTAGTGGTACAAATAATACTATTCAACAAGTTAACTGTGTAACTACTACACCTACTAATGTGACTTTTAATATTCAACAACTTTCGGTAAGTTCTAGTATTAATATGGGTGGTGCAAGTTGTACTTGGAATTTAGGAGTTTTAAATAGTACTGATGTTACAGCATACAATGTCTGTACAATGACCTGTAATGGAACAGGTACTAGTACATATAATTTTAACAATGTTAACGGTTATACTTTAACCCTAAGCAGTACCGGTGCTACTTATAATTGTTATTATTACGCAATTACGTCTGGTACACCTACTGCTGGAACCGTTACACACAGTGCTGGTACTTTGGTATTAAAAACTAATACTAATAATTGGTCTATGTCTACTTGGGCTTTTAGTAGTACCAGTGGTACTCGCGGGATTACTTTTGAAGATAACAGTTATGTCGTAACGCTTAATACCGGTGCATTAAATGTAGACTATATTAGTTTAACTTCAGTATGCCCAGATACACTTACTGCTGGATTTTATCATGCTAGTTCTGGTTTTTGGAATATTGGCCTTAACGCACCATCAAGTGGTTCCGCAGCTTTTAATCTATTTTGGAGTACTCGTTGTCTAATAAATAATACTAGTTATGTGAAAAATCTTTGTAATTGGTATCCACGCGGTGATGGGTATAGAATTGGCGGGGGACTATTAGCTAACACTGCTGGTGTAATTGTAAATGTGTCTGGTAATATTCTTTTTTCCGGTAATGCATTTGCTCCAGGACAGGTTCAAGCTGATTCAAAATGGGCATTTTTAAATTTAACATATTGGAGTACTACGACCTCAACATACAGCACTGGTACTAGCGAATTTGGTGAAGGGGGCGTTTGGCGAGCATTTGGTGTACTTACCTTTCCAACTACTTTTACAGGTACTTTGAAACTAAATCAAACTTTGGCAGTTGCTAGTGTGGTACATCAAGGTGGTACACTAGATGTAAATGGTCTACAATTGTCAGTAACAACCTCTTACAGTAGCACAGATGGTACAGTTAATAAATATATTACCAACACCGCTGCAACTGCTACAAGTCCTGATATTTATATTGCTGCTACTAGTGGTACACCTTGGAGTTTTGCCTATAGTAGTTTGTTAACTTGTACCAAAAATGTTTGGGTATATATTAGAGGTGGAACAGTTAGTCATGGTGCTACAGCAAGACAAACTACTTTTCAACCCAGTTTTGATTTAACGGAGCGTGTTTCCGCATACACATTAGCCCCTACTACAGCCTTTCAAGTAGGTGGTTTAAGAATTAACAACTATACCGTACCAACTAACAGTGTTTGGAGTATTGGTGGGCCTGAATTTACATTTTATACAGGAAATTTACTAGCACCTGCTGCTTTTGCGGTAAATATAGTACCTAGTGGTAGAACTGGAGTGACTTGCCAAATGTATGTAGATCATAATGAATTTGCTTGGCCACAAGTTAATATTAGTACAAATGCTACAATAGCTTGTCCCAATTTCAAATTTGTTAATCTTAATATAGAAGGTGGCACTACTACTTCATCGGGTCAATTTGTTGAACTTACTGGAGTTTTAGGTGCTTCAGGTTGGAATAGTCCCGGCACATTAAATATAAGTAATAGTACTTGGGTATTTAGGGGTTCAGGAACTGTTATTAATTATGGTTTTCTTGGTGTATCATTTACTCTTACTAGTGACTCTACAGGTATTGCACGATTTGAGGGACTTACTGGCACTGGTGCAGGTGATCAAACGGCTGGATTTGCTTCCGGATTTGGTGGTCAAATAGTCAATGCTATCGGGTATAATACCACTACAGGTGTTGGTATTTTAACTCTTATAGCTGGGTATTATGTTGATCCCACTATACCATTAGCTAGTCAAATTGATTTTACTTATAATACAGCTTATACAAATTTTCTGCTTGATAAACCTAATCAGAGTGCATATGGATTTCCTATTAAAGGTTCTACTTTTAATATAGGTACAAGCAGCGCTGGCTATAGGTATCTTAGAGGGATAAGCGGTAACTGGTCTAACTGGGGAATTTATAATACTGAAAGCGCTACAGTAGTAAGCGGAAATTATCTTAATATAGCTAGTTGCGCGGCGAAAGGCGGTGGTGGATGGTATGCTGGTAATAATAGTGTCAATGGTGGTGGTACTACTGGTTGGGTTTTTACCGCTCCTCCAACCTATCAATTAAGCAGCAGTACTGCTTCAGTCAATGAGGGGGCTACTCTTACAATTACATTGGCTACTACTAATTTAGCCAATGGTGCTACAGTTGCGTATACTATTACTGGTGCAACAAGCGCAGATTTAAATGGAGCTAGTTTAACTGGTAATTTTACAATTAGTAGTGGTTCTGCAAGTCTTGTACTTAGTATAGCGAATGACTATCTTACTGAAGGTAATGAAACACTTACACTTGCATTAAATAATGGTGCTGCAAGTATTTCGGTTACGATTATCGATACTTCGTTAACCCGTACATATAGTTTAAGTAGAAGCGCCGCTAGTGTCACTGAGGGAAGTACTTTTACTATTACTTTAACTACAACAAACGTTACTAATAGTACACTAGTACCTTATACTATTAGTGGCACTGGTCTAACTACTAATGACTTTGCTGCTTTACTATCAGGATACACATCCCGTGGTACATGGTCCGCAAGCACTGCATATGTTACTAACGATGTAGTTATATATCTTGGAAATATGTACAATGCTTTAGCATCTTCTACTAATCAAATACCAAGTGCTACCTTAGGTACATATTGGAATCAACTGGTTGGTAGTTTTACAGGTAACTTTACTATTACTAATAATACTAATGCTATAACATTTCTCACTAACTGGGACTATAGTCCAGAGAGTACAGAAACTTTAACATTAGCACTTGACAATGGATTGAGTACGGTTAGCGTTGATATTGCTAATCTATTAAATCCTACTTATGCGTTAACGACTAATGCTGTTAGTCTTAATGAAGGTGGTAATTTTATCATTACGCTAAATACTACAGATGTAGCTAACAATACTTTAGTACCCTACACAATCACAGGTGTAGCTAGTGCTGACATTAATGGAGCTAGTTTAACAGGTAACTTTACTGTTAGTAGTAACACTGCCAGTCAGACATTTACTGTTACCGCAGATTATGTTACTGAAGGAAATGAAACTTTTGTACTTACTTTAAATACAATAGGTACAAATGTGTCGGTATTACTTATTGATTATACTAAAACTCGCACATATTCTTTAAGCACAGATGTTACTACTACAGTTACAGAAGGTGGTAGTTTTATTATTACTCTAACTACTACAAATGTGTTTGATGGCACTTTGGTACCCTATACTATTACCGGTGTAACTAGTGCAGATATTAATAATGCTAGTTTAACAGGAAACTTTACGATTAATACTAATACCGGTTCACAAAGTTTTACTACTACTGTAGATGGTATCGTAGAAGGTACGGAAACTTTTACTCTAACATTAGGCAGTCCAGGAAATGGATCTATCAATGTGGCTATAGCAGATCCTGTTACCTCTACTGGTACTGGCAACGGCTTATTACTTTTTGATTAGGATAATATAAATACATAATAATAAAAAGGTGTAAAATGCCACAAACAATACTACCAAAGAAAAATGGATTCGAACAACCAATAGCAACTGATGATGACCATCATGACGCTTTGGCTTCAGATCCAACAGTAAATCAATTTCCGCAAGGATCTAGTTATGGAACAAATACATCAACTGATTTCTCGGCGTCATACTCCGGGGCTTCAACATTTGGCTCGCCGCCATCAACAGGATTCTCTTCCCCCAATTTTAATAGTACATCAACATCAGGATTCAACTCACAACCTCAACAACCACAACCAAATCTTACCGCAGCTGGATCAAACGCCGCTCAGGGTGCGGATGTACTTGTAGCAAATACAAACGAAGATTGGATTAACAAAAAATGGAGACCCGTAATGGGCTGGGTCTATATGATGACCTGTACCGCAGATTTTGTTGTATTCCCAGTACTATGGTCATTACTACAAGCATTGAGTCATGGACAAGTTACAAGTCAATGGCAACCACTAACTCTACAAGGTGCAGGTTTATATCATATCGCAATGGGTGCTGTTCTAGGTATCGCAGCATATGGTCGCACAAAAGAAAAACTTGAGAGTAAACAGTAAAATAAATATTGACAATAGCACACATTAGTGCTATAATCAATACATGGACCATTATCAAACTTTGGGGCTGGCTAAAAACGCTAGCCCCGATGAAATTAAAAAATCATATCGTAGGTTAGCCAGTCAACATCACCCTGATAAAGGTGGAGATACTGCTACTTTTCAACGGATTGAAGAAGCATATCGTACACTAAGTGATCCTGAAAAACGACAACAATACGATAACCCAATGCCTCAAGGATTCCCAGGTGGATTTCATTTTCAGCAAGGACCTGATATTAATGACATATTTGGTCAAATGTTTGGTATGCGAAATGGTAACCCCTTTCAACAGCATGGACATCAAGTATTCAGAACTCAGGTAATGCTAACACTAGAAGAAATGTATACAGGAACACAACGGGTTCTTAATTTACAATTACCTACTGGTCCTAAAGCAGTTAATGTTGATGTACCTAAGGGAGTAGAATCAGGAACTCAAATTAAATATGAAAACATTGTAAAAAATGGAGTACTAATTATTGAGTTCCAATCAATGCCACACCTTAGGTTTGAGCGTAGAAATGCCGATTTGTATTGTAATCAAAGCATAAGCGTGTTAGACTTGATTGTAGGTACAAGTTTTCATTTCAACACTATTAGTGGGAAAACACTAGAAGTTCAAGTACATCCTAAAACACAACCGTGGATGCAACTAAAAATACCTGGGCAAGGCATGCCTATACCAAATTCACATTTATATGGAGACCAAATTATATTGCTTAAACCCTTCATTCCTGATATCATACCCGATGAAATCTCTGAAAGTATTTTACGAAACCGTATTGTGTAAATATTAAAAAAGGAAACTAATGTGAGTACCTCACCCGAAATTGAAATTATCATTGAAAAGGCAATTGCCTTTGCTAAAGAAAAAAATCATCAATATTGCACAGTAGAGCATCTATTGCTGTCTCTTATTAACTTTCCACCATTCAAAAAGTGTTTAGTTAATTTTGGTGCAGATATTGATACAATGAACGATGAAGTGAATGCATATCTTAACGGCATGCATGCCATTGAATCTAAAAATAATGAAACTACTCCAAGAAAAACCAATAGTTTAGAGCGTGTTATTAACCGTAGCGTAACACAAGTATTGTTTACAGGTCGTCGCCAAGTAACAACTATTGACCTTTTCATCAGTATCGCTAGCGAAGGTAATAGCCATGCTCATTATTTCTTGTTGAAATATGGTATTAATAAGGCTGAGTTTGTTCAACATTGGCAGAAAACATATAAGGGACAAGAGTATACAGGTAATTTGTCTGACCAACAAGCAGATGATATCCTAGAAGAATATACGATTAATCTTACTACTCTAGCTAAAGAAAATAAACTAGAACCTGTTATTGGTCGTAGCAAAGAACTTGATGATATCATTAATGTTATGGCTAAACGATTCAAGTCAAATGTTCTAATGGTAGGAGATCCTGGTGTAGGTAAAACTGCTATTGTTGAAGGTTTAGCACAGGCTATTCACAATGGAGATATCCCACAGTTTCTAACTGGATATCAATTGTATTCACTTGAAATCGGTAGTCTACTTGCTGGTAGTAAATATCGCGGTGACTTTGAAGAAAAAGTCAAACATGTTATTGACGCATTGAACACAAAAAAGAAAGCAATTCTTTTTATTGATGAAGCACATACTATGCAGGGTGCCGGTGGCGCTAGCAATGGCAGTGTAGACTTTGCTAACATGATTAAGCCTGCAATTACTAAAGGTACACTTAAGGTTATTGCTAGTACTACTTGGGAAGAGTTTTACGAAAGTTTTGAAAAAGATCGGGCGCTAATGCGTAGGTTCTATCGTATTGGTATTGATGAACCAAGTCAGGATAGTACTATCCGTATCTTGTCAGGATTAAGCACTAGGTTGAATGATTTCCATCAAGTAGAAATTACTGATGAAGCAATCAAAGCCGCAGTAGAAAGTTCAGGTCGTTACATTCATGACCGTAAAAATCCTGATAAGTCTATTGATTTGCTTGATGCTGCCTGTGCTAAACAGCGTGTATTGGGTAATGAAGGTGCGGTAATTACTAAAGAACTTATCTTTGAACAAGTAGAAAAGTATACTGGAGTACCTGCTGATAAACTAAAAGGTGATAATTTTAGTAAGATTCAGAACTTGGAAATTAATATCAAAGGTAAACTTTACGGTCAAAATGAAACCGTTGAAAAAGTCCTTGAGCGAGTATACGTTAGTTTTGCCGGTATTGGTAATGATACTAAACCTACAGCAAGTTTCTTGTTCTTAGGCCCAACTGGTACAGGTAAAACCGAACTTGCTAAATTGCTAGGTAAAAATCTTGATATGCCTATTCTTAAATATGACATGACTGAGTATGGAGAAAAGCATAGCGTTAGCAGTTTGATTGGACCTCCTCCAGGTTATGTTGGGTTTGGAGATAGTCAAGTATCAGGTGGTCGTTTGATTAACGATTTGAGTAAAAACCCACATAGCATTCTACTATTTGATGAAGTAGAAAAAGCCCACCCTGATATTTTTAATATCTTTTTACAAATGCTAGACGAAGGACGTATTACCGGTAGTAATGGTAAAGAAGTAAGTTGTAAGAATACTATTATTATCATGACCAGTAACTTGGGTAGTAGTGATAGTGAACGCAATAACATTGGCTTTGGTGATCAAGAAAAGACAGGTGAAGATGACCGAGCGTTGAAAGAATTCTTTAAGCCTGAATTTAGAAATCGTTTGGATCTAGTATGTAAGTTTAACAAACTAGATATGTTGAGCATTAAGAAAATTGTTATTAAGTTTACCGAAGAACTTAAAAAGAGTCTTATTGATAAACATAACATCACACTTAAACTTACTGAGCCAGTTATCACTTATTTGGCTGAAACAGGCTATGATAAGAAAATGGGTGCTCGACCACTAGCCCGTAAGATTGATGAATTGATTCGTGTACCACTGAGTAAAAAGATTCTATTCAGCAGCATTAAAAATGCAAACATCACGGCAGTTTTAGAAAATTCTGAAATTGTATTCAATTCTACTCAAAAACTAGCAGCCAAGGTAAATGAGGAGGGTATCATTGAAGTCAACTAAACCAATTATTAATAAGTACGAAGAGCGGGATCATTATTATTATAATAAGTTTAAGTATCGGGCTAAATTTCATCTAAAAGGTATCAGGGCATCTATATTTTGCGATGACAAAATAGAGTTACCTAATAGGTTAGATAGGCCCCGATCTAAATTTTTTAAAGATTGGTCTGAAATTAATATTCAGCCAATCGAAAATTGGATAGATTGGCGCAACACTAATAAACCAACTAAACTTATGGCTTACCGTATTGAGGGTAATAGCGTTAGTGTGTTTAGTAATGATTTAACTTTACTTGAATCGTTGAAAACTTTAGGTCAAGAAATATCTATAGAATACACTGAAGTTAGAAATGTGTTAACTTATGTAGGTACAAAAACCTTTATAAGAGAACCAAAACATAAGTTTCGTATTTACCTCAAGGCAGTTAAGGTAGATTTAAATGTATTGGATAATTTGCGTAGCATGGTTGACAGTAGTCAATCTTTATATCCTAGTCAAGCATTCAAACACTGGCTAACAGTTATGCCACGAACATGGCGGCATAAATATACCAATGCATCACATTTCATAGATTATGATGATGAAGGTATGCTAACTTACTTGCTAATCATGCATGGTAATGTATTTGGTAAGAAAATTAAACTAGAAAAACGGCAACAGGCTGAATAGAATGATAAATACTCTACAAATGGAGTGTTTATGGCAAAGATCGTTGAGGATGCAGTTGTAATTAAGTTTAGTAAAATTGTCAAAGACCATGAAAGCAACGACGGGTTAATTATTGCTAGTAGAGATATTCAGTTAGCACTAGAGCAGGTTGCACAAGAACTCGTTGGTGATTCTATTGTAGTAGAAGTGGTTTCAGCATAATGAGTCAGGCTACTACACTTATACTGTTACCTGAAACTGCCTATGTTAATCCAGGCAATGGTGCACCTTACACTGTAACAGGCACTTCTAATCCAGCGGCTGCGTATTACTTAGGCAACCGCGATTTACAAACAGTAGCCGTTAAATTAACACAAGTCACAGGTAACATTGTTATTGAGGCTAGTCTAGCAACTAGCCCTACAAGTAGTGATTGGTTTCAAGTTTATATGCTAGTAGCAAATGCTAATGCTGCGCCTAACACAGCACCTGAAATAGCAAGTAATGCTAGCGTATATACAAACATCGAAGGGAATTTTGTTTACATGAGAGCCAAGATTGAAGATTTCAATTCTGGCATCTTACACTATGTAAAATTAAGTTATTAAAAAACTGTAACAATAAGGAGATACACATGTCAACAGTTGATCAATTGAAAGAGCATTTTGATTCATTTTTAGCAGAGGATGCTAAATTTGAAAGTGGTAATGCCGCTGCAGGAACTCGTGCTCGTAAAGCACTACAAGAATTAGCTAAACTAGTTAAACAACGCCGTGGTGAAATCACTGAAGTTAAGAATGCTAGAAAAGAAGCTAAAACAGCAGTAGTAGTTGAAGAAGTAAAGCCAGCTAAAGCTAAAAAAGTTAAAGCCGCTTAATTTATGAAAACATTAGTAGTAATGTCGGGTGGTTTTCACCCTTTTCATGCAGGTCATATGGCATTGTATAACGCTGCCAAAAAGACATTTCCTGATGCCGATGTAGTAGTCGGTGCTACTAATGTTCAAAAAGACAGACCATTTCCTTTTAAGGTTAAGCAAAAGTTAGCACAAGTATCGGGTGTTCCTCCTAAAAACTTTGTAGAAGTTACAAGACAATTTTCATCACAAGATCCTGAGATTGCTAAAAGAATCGGTGATCCTGAAGATACTATATTAATTTTTGTTCGTAGTGAAAAAGATAAAAATGAAGCCCCTTTGCCATGGAGTTTAAATCCAGATGGATCAGTACCCGTTGGTAAAAGAACAGGTAAGCCATTAAGTAACTACTTACTTCCTTATAAAGGAAATGAAAATAATTTAGAGCCATTGACTAAACATGCTTACATGGCATATTTACCTACAGTAGAGTTTGGACCTGGTATTACTAGTGCTTCAGAGATTCGTAATGCATGGCCCACATTAAATGATAAGCGTAAAACCGCAATGGTCATGAGTCTTTATCCTGCAACTCAAAAGAATCCTGCATTAGCAGCCAACATTGTTGCTATGTTAGATCAGGTTATGGGTGCCGCTGATACTGCTGACACACTAAATGAAGATATAAATCAAGATTATTTAGAAGAAAAATGACTATTTTAGATGAACGTTACCCTAGAGGATTCGTAGGATATACTCCAAACTTTGAAGGTAATTTTTTAGAAATTACCGATGATGAAAAAGTTTTTCTTAACAACTGTAAAACACAGCCCAGTGACTGGATATATAGAAATAAAAAAATCACATATAAATATAATGAATACGGGCATAGATGTGTTAGTCCAAATCAGTTAAAACCCGGTTATATACTATATATGGGTTGTAGTTTTACAGACGGTGTTGGGCTTGCTCTAGAGGATACATATCCGTTTGTTGTTTCAAACAATTTAAACAAAACCTATTATAATGTGGCAGTGGGAGGTAGCGGACCTATAATAGCACTACATAATACAATGCTTTTTTTATCAATGATGGGTGATAACAAACCTGATTATGTAATAATACAATGGTCAGAGTTCACCAGATATAGTTTTATATCCAATCAATATAGTTTAAAATTATTTAATTCTAGTATCGGCGATGATCCTTTATACAAAGAATTAATAATGTCAGATGTATTGGAATCTACAAATGTTTTTATACGACATTCATTACTGAATTATCTAGATAATTTGGGGATTAAAAAAATACTAGAGTTTAGGTTAAACCCAAAATTAGCTGCCGAGAACCGTATAAAAACGCATATAGCTAATAATTGCCTGTATTCTGATAAGGCAAGAGATTTGTTACATCCGGGTACCATGGCCCATGCAAAACAATCTAAAGAAATTTTAAGAGTAATAAATTCTATGTAAATACTCATAACATTTATGAGGATCACATGTCAGAAGAAAAAACAGTCCCTGTAGAAGAACTACAGGAAATTGCCGAGCAGGCACAACAAGAACAACAAGAACAAACATCAGAAGATAAGCCAGCAGATCAGGCTCCTCAACCTGGTCAAGTTCAAGTCAATGTAGACTTCTTGCGTACTACAAGAGTTCATATTTCAATGCCATGCTATGGTGGTATGCTTACTGAATCTACATTTATGAGTTTCATTAAATGGGCTAATACTGCTAGACAACTTGGCATTGATTGGACATTAGAAACAATGGTAAATGAAAGTCTTATCAGTCGTGCAAGAAATACGCTTACAGCAAAATTCTTAGATATGCCTGATGCTACACATTTATTCTTTGTTGATGCTGACATTGGTTGGGAACCTTGGCATCTACTAGTATTACTAAACCGTGATAAAGATGTTATCGGTGGATTATATCCAATGAAAACTATGCCAATCAAGTGGGTAGTTAATGGCTTTGAAGGTGCTGAAGACGGACCTGATGGATTACAAGAAGTTAGTAAAGCAGGTACAGGATTCTTGTTAATGAAGAAACATGTATTTGAAAAGTTAAAAACTCATCCAGCAGTTAAACAATACAAGAATGATATTGGACTTGATCCAAAATATGATCAGCACTTGAAAACTTATTTTGATACAGCGGTTCGTCAAAATCGTTATTATTCCGAAGATTGGACCTTCTGCGAAAATTGGCGTGATTTAGGTGGAAAGATTTGGGTAGATAAGCGTGTATTACTACGCCATAGTGGTAGTTATGTTTTCTGTATGGAAAATCAAGAACACTTACTTAAGACTGTTGGACCAATGTTCTTAGAACAGCAAATGGCAACAGGATTAAAACTAATTGACAAAGACGGTAAAGAAGTTACATCAATTAAGCCAGCATAAAAAGGGGGCCTAAGCCCCTTTTTTAATAATTGAGTCCAGATAAATATATACATGGACATTAAAACACTAGAATCATTTAAGTTATCGGATGCTGTTACATTCCATAACCAATTAAATCCTAAATTATTTGTAGGTCAAAAATTATTACCACAGGTAAAAAAGCAGTTACTACTAATCGCAAAGGATTTTACTGATAATTTAGGTATACAAAACTTAAACATTAAAGATATTACAGTATCAGGATCCAACGCAGCATATAGTTATACACCACATAGTGATTTAGATTTACATATTATTGTAGATATGAGTAATATGAACAATGATGATGTATACCGTGAGTTGTTCAATGCCAAGAAAACTATTTATAATGATTCACATAACATTACTGTACATGGTATTCCTGTAGAATTATATGTACAAGATGAAGCCGAACCTGTAAAAAGTTTAGGTGAGTATAGTTTATTACAAGATAAATGGTTAAGATATCCAACTAAGCGCAGAGCAAACTTAGACCAAAACGCAACTAAAGCCAAATTTGATAAATTAGAAAAGTTAATTCATTTAGCATTAAAATCAAAAAATCTAAAAAAGATCCTTGAAGTATTAAAGACTATTAAAAGATATAGACAAGCAGGGTTAGAGAAAGGTGGTGAGTTTGGTCCTGAGAATTTAGCATTTAAAGCATTGCGTAGTCAGGGGCTAATTACTAAACTATACGCATTAAGAGATCGGTTACATA
>Ga0209500_10000207_pt1 | contig 53215 bp, 41 predicted proteins | sample S_140212_EF_Meta_FD_187323 | JGI IMG/M metagenome (GOLD analysis project Ga0209500, IMG submission 187323) | Freshwater microbial communities from Lake Simoncouche, Canada to study carbon cycling - S_140212_EF_MetaG (SPAdes) (version 2) | ecosystem: Environmental > Aquatic > Freshwater > Lake ... | reverse complement strand
AGAACACGCCTCCCGATCATGAGCGTTGGATTGGCCGCAAGCCCGGCGTGCGCGTCGTCAGCGATACCTGGTCCGCCCCGGCCGACCGGAAGTCCCGCACGGAGGCCATGCGTACTCGCATGCGCATCACCGAGAAGGGCAAGACCCGTATCGAGGAGACCCACTGGGATTTCCAGACCTATTCGCCCGCGGAGCTGAAGACCCTCCTCGCCAAGGTACCGTCGCTCCGGCTGGTCGCCTGCCATGATTTTCATTACGACCTCACGTCGACCCGTAAGATTGATATGGAGTACTCCGACGTCTTGCTCGTTTTATGTAAAGACTGAGGCCTGCGTGCAGGGCTTCAGATCCGCTTCATCACCGACTTCGCGATTCCTTGGATCGTGAGGGAGGTGCTGGGAATGAGGTCAGGGTAATTCTGGTTCTCGGCCTTCAGGTAGACTTTCGAGCCCTGCTTGATGAGGCGCTTGAGGGTCGTCTCGCCGTCGATGAGGGCGGCGACGATATCGCCATGCTTCGGCGTGCCAGGTTCGATGATGACTGTGTCGCCATCATTGATGTCGGCATCAATCATCGAATCGCCGCGCACGCGGAGGGCGAAGGATTCAGGAGCACGACGACGGGAGCTGGGCGCAAGGGGTACCTGCATCGAATCCAAGACGCCGGAGGATTCGGTGTAGTCGGGAAAGCCGGCGGCGACCGAGCCAGCGAATTTGACGCTCTCGAAGGCGATGGCGTCATCGCCGGGGCCTTCGTAGCGGATGACCGTCTCGGAGGTGTCGCCGAGGACTTCGGGGACGATCTTGTAGGCGCGGGCGGCGCCGGGGATGCGCTGGAGGACGCCCTTGCGCTCGAGGGCCTGGAGGTGGCCGAAGACGGCGTTGGTCGAGGCGAAGCGGAACTTGGCCTGGATGTCGCGGATGCTTGGCCAGTAAGTGTGCTCGGCGACGTGGGCCTTCATGTAGTCGAGGATGGCCCGCTGCTTCTTGGTCAGTTCTTCCATAGTGAACGCATGTTCGATGAAAACTTGTTCACTGTCAAGTCTTCAGGCCAAAAGGCCATATAAACCTCAATATCCTCCGAACTTGGCCTCGAACTCGGCCACGGTGCGCTCCATCCCGGGGTAGCAGCGGGCGGCGATAGCCAGGGACTGCTCGCGGATGGCCCTAGGTACCCCCCAGAGGGCTTGGCTGACCGAACCGGTGATAGCCCAGGGTGTCGGCGTCCCCCCTCGCCGAGGCGGCAAAGCGGACCGCGGACCCGGGGCCATCGGTTCCGTTCCGCACCCTCGGCTGGCCTCGTTTTAGGTTTGGGTCTTCCGGCTGAGCGTGGGGTCATGCGGGACATCCGTCATATCTTTTTTTAACGGCGTTCCTGTCTCTTAATCCACCCAAGGTTGCGACCATCGTCGGCTTCGCTTGTCTAACTCCTATCCCCATGTCCCTCCGTCTTTTGCTTCTGCTTGGCTTCGCCTGGCTCTGCTGTGTTTTAGCCGAGGCGCAGGTGACCGCCCCGATCCCTTCGCCCTCCTCCCGTCCGGCCATCGCGACCGACGCCTGGTATCGTACCTGGGTGCGGGTGGACGATTCGTTCTTCACCAAGCACGAACGTAATCTGTTCGAGGAATCGGTCGGCCTTCATTTTCGCGATCTCGAAGGGGCGCACGAGGCATTCGTCAACGGCGTGAAAATCGGCACCGGCGGCGCCTTTGCTCCCAGCTACAAGAGTGCCAGCAAGGAAGTCTTTCGTCATAAGGTCCCGGTGGGCACACTGAAGAAGGGTGAGTGGAACGAAATCGTCTTCCGCGTCCAGCAGCCCGCAGGGAAGGGCGGCTTCCTCGGCGAAGCGCCGTTCATCATGAATTACTTCATGGAGTGCGTGCTCGAAGGCGCGTGGGAATATTCCGCGACGCCGCTCGTCCCCGGTCCGTCGATCAAGGTCCAGCCGACCTCTTCCTCGTTCTCCAAGTTCCGCGAATCGAACCGCGTCCTCGGTCGCGCCGAACAGTTCCACGGTCCTAAGCTTTCGCCGGCCGACGCCTATGCGAAGATGCGTGCGACCCCTGACCTCGCGATTGACCTGCTGCTATCTGAGCCGCTGGTTGCCCAGCCGACCCACTTCAGCTTCGACACCCGTGGCCGCCTCTGGGTCACGCAGTATCGGCAGTATCCTTACCCTGCAGGCGTCAATATGATCAGCCGCGATAAGTATTATCGCTCGCACTACGACCGCGTTCCGCCGGCTCCGCCCAACCATGACCGCGGCGCCGACATCGTCTCCATCCACGAATCAACCAAGCACGACGGCGTCTACGATAAGCACACGGTCTTCCAAGATGGGCTTAATATGGCCAACTCCGCCGTGCGGGCCAACGGTGGCGTCTGGGTGATGAACCCACCGTACTTGCTGTTCTATCCCGACGCCAATGGCGACGACGTTCCGGATGGCCCGCCCGTGGTGCATCTCTCCGGCTTCGGCCTCGAGGACACCCACTCGGTGGGCAACGGGATCATCCTTGGTCCGGATGGCTGGCTCTACGGCGTGCACGGCAGCACGTCCTCCTCGCGCGTCGTCCGTCCCAGCTTCGATTCCGTCGACGCCGCCCCGGTCCATTTCGAAGGCTGCATGGTCTGGCGCTACCACCCGAAGACCCGCGAGTACGACATCTTCAGCGAAGGCTCGGGCAATCCCTTCGGCCTCGAATTCGACGGCGACGGTCGCATGTACTCCGGCCATAACGGCGGCAACACCCGTGGCTGGCACTACGTCCAAGGCGGCATCTATCTTAAGCAAGGCGTCGACCCCGGTAAGTTCGGCCCCGCGCGTACGCCCTACACCTTCGGACAGCTCCCGATCCTCGGCACGCTCACCAAGGTCCCGCGCTTCGCCCATTTCGGCTCCTTCATCGAAGGTACGGCCATGCCCGCGAAGTATCAGGGTCACCTCTTCTCCCTGGATCCGCTGCACAACACCGTCACCGATTCCGAGCGTATCCCGCAGGGTGCGACTTACGTGACGACCGACAAGGGTATCGCGATGTGGTCTGAGGACGTTGGTTTCCGCCCGCTCTACAGCGCCAACGCTCCCGACGGGTCGCTCTTCGTGTCCGACATGTATGAATATTACATCGCGCACGGCCAGCACTACCAGAACCAGATCGATCCGACGACTGGCCGCATGTATCGCCTCCGCGACAAAGACGCCAAACTCGAGACCGATACGAATCTCGAAGGTAAGACGACCTCTCAATTGGTGGCCTTACTCGGACACCCGAACAAGTTCCACCGCACGGCCTCGCTTCAACTGCTGGCCGAACGACGTGACCCGAAGGCGGTCGCGTTGCTGGACGCGCAGCTCGCGGCCGACAAAGGTCGGGGAGCCCTCGGTGCGCTTTGGTCCCTCTATCAGGCCGATGCGCTGACGGATGCCCGGGCGGTCGCCGCACTAACCCATGCCTACGCGCCGGTCCGTTTCTGGGCCACGCGTTTCCTGGGCGATAAATATGGCGTCAATCGCGGCCTCGGCGTCGCGGGCGTCGGATCTAAGGGCGCCCGTGCACTGCCCGCTAAGGTCTTGGCTGCCATCCTCGCTCGCGCACGGGTCGAACCCGACGCCGAAGTCCGCTCGCAGCTCGCCTCTTCGGCTCGTCGTCTGCCGACCGACCAGATGCTCAAACTCATCACGGCCCTCGCTGCCCGCGATGAGGACGCCACCGACGCCTACATCCCGCTGCTACTCTGGTTCGCGCTGGAATCACACGTGACGCTTGATCGTGAGGCCGTCGTGAGCTTCGCCAAGAATCCGGCCGTCTGGGATCGCCCGCTCGTCCAGCAGCATCTCCTGCCTCGCCTCATGCGTCGCTTTGCCACGGAAGGCCGCCGGGCCGATTTGCTCGTCTGCGCTCAGCTTCTCCGTCTCGCACCGACGCCTGCACACAGCGTGCACCTCATGAAGGGCTTCGAGGATGCCTACCGTGGACGTGAGCTCGCCGGCTTGCCCGACGAACTGCTCCAAGCTATGGCGGCTTCCGGTAAGGCGCCCCTAATCCTCCGCGTCCGCCAAGGAGATACGGCGGCCATCAAAGAATCGCTGTTACTCATCGCGAATAAGAAGGCCGATGCGACTGAGCGACTCAACCAAGTCCGCGTCTTTGGCGAAGTACGCCACTCCGATGCGCAGGCTATCTTGCTCGCGATTGCTGGCTCCGCTGAGTCCGCTGCATTGCGCAAGGCCGCGCTCATTTCGCTAATGACCTACGGTCAGCCTGAGGTCGGTACGCAGACCGTCGCGATTGTCGAGACGAGTGCTGGGGATATCCGTCTTGCCGCATTGGCCCTGCTTGCTAGCCGTGCCGAATGGTCGCAGCAGCTCTTACAGGCCGTTAAGTCCGGACGGATCGGCGCCAATACTGTCCCGCGCGACATGGTCGAACGCATGCGGCAGCACGAACCGAAGCAACTGCAGTCGCTGCTTGCTGAACTCTATCCGGTCACGCCGGCCACCGGTGTCACGGATTTCATCGCTAAGATTGCCGACGTCGAAGCCAAGCTCAAGGCTGGCACGGGCAATCCCTATGCAGGCGAGCCCATCTACATGGAACGATGCGCCCCTTGCCATAAGCTCTTCTTCAAGGGGGGGAAGATCGGCCCTGAACTCACCGCGTATCAGCGCGATAATCTCGGGACGATGCTCATCAGCATTGTGAACCCCAACATCGAGATCCGGGAAGGCTTCCAGTATTTCTCAGTCACGACCAATGACGGCCGCTCCCTTAGTGGCTTCCTGGTTGAGCGCGATGCCCAGATTCTGGTGCTGCGCGGGCTGGAAGGGGAGGACATCACTGTGCGCCAGGCCGACGTCCGCCTGCTCACTCCCATGGGACGAAGCCTGATGCCGGAGGGCATGCTTGATGGCATGGACCCCCAGCAGCTGCGGGACCTGTTTGCCTACCTCCGCATCTCGCAGCCCATCAGTAAATAAATCAAAGTTTGGCTGGAACTTAAGCCACTAATGGGTGTTTATAATATTGTACCCCATACCCTATGAAGCACCTACCTATCCTCAGTCTCCTCACCCTCGGCTCGGCCTCCGCTTTCGCGGCTTCCGCTCCGTCCAGCCTCTTCGCCAGCAATGTCGAAGTGAGCTATGTCCAGCAGTCCACCGACGGCACCGCCGGCCATCTCAATGGCTGGGAACTGTCCGCCACCGCCTACCTCGGCAGCTCCGATCTCTTCGTCAACGCCCAGACCTCCGTCGGCGGCGACCTCGGTAACGGCGCTGACGACGTCTCCCTTGGTTATCGCATCAAGAACGTCGCTTCGCTTGCTGACGTCGCCCTCACGGTTGGTTCCGATGAGACCTACGGCATTGCCCTTCACCGCGCCCTTGGTGCTGGTTTCGGCGCCTGGGCTTCCTACGAGAATAACGCCGCCGGCCATGAAGTCAGCGTCGCCCTCAGCAAGTCCCTCGCCAGCAACGTCTCGCTCGACCTCGGTTACTCCTGGATCAGCCGCGACGCCCTCGCGGACCAGAACCAGTGGAGCCTCGGCGTCCGCTACAAGTTCTAAGCCTCGCTTAGCCTGAAAGCAAAGCCGTCGGCCCTCGCGGGTCGGCGGCTTTTTCTTTGGTTGGGTACCGCGCCTTAACTGACCAGACCGCGCGATGAGACGGGGCCCCTGTTATGGTCGGCATAACCTTCTCCCGATCTTCTTTACCGGCCGCTGGGTGCTGGTGTTTGATGCGGTTGCTTTCGAACGATGCTTTGGCTCAACCGCTCGCTCCGGCTGCGCTGCAAACGTTGCCTGGCTTCAAGGTGGAACTAATCCGGTCAGCCGATCTGGGCTCCGAAGGGTCTTGAATCCCCATCGCGGAGGACCGTCAGGGGCGGCATGGAGAACACGACGGTCTTTGGGGAGGATGCACCCTCCGGCTCGCCGCTGACTGGGGGATTTAATATAACATTTGAAACCTTCCGCCCATCTGGCGGAATCATGCCACCCCCGTGAGACCGCGTCCGCCTCATTCTTGCTTGGTTCCAATGATTCGCCTGTTCGTCGGCTCCGTCATGGGCGCACTCGGTTTGCTCGCCGCCGAGCCCGTTGTGCCGGTGCCGGCCAATATCCGCCCGTTCATCCAGAATCATTGCGTCGACTGTCACGATGCTGAATCCGCCCGGGCTGGTTTCCGCATCGACCTACTTAGCGCTGATTTTACGGCCGGGAATAATGCCAGCCTTTGGAAAGAGGTGATGGATAAAATCAACGGTGGCGAGATGCCGCCGAAGAAGAAGCCTCGTCCCGACGCCAAAGAAGCCTTTCGGGTGACCTCGTGGGTAGCTCAACAGCTGGATGAGACCACTAAGATTGCACAGGGTGCGGGCGGCCGCGTGCCGATGCGCCGGATGAACCGGGTCGAATACGCCAATACCGTCCGCGATATCTTTTCCCTCGAGGAAGGTTTCGCCCGCCGCATTGAGAAGGAATTACCGGCAGACGGAAAGGTCGGCGGTTTTGATCGTGGCGGAGCGAGCTTGTTCATGGACGAGGGGCAGCTCACCCAGTACATGGCTGTCGCCGATCTGGTGCTGGATGAGGCGGTCTTCATCGAGAAGCCGGATGTGCAGAAATTTACTTGGAATGCCTTGAATGAGAAGCACGTGCACGGCATCGGCGCCGCCAGCAAGGATGCCACTGGTAAGGTCGTGGACACGAACCCGCCGCCTGGAGTCGTGGCGGCATTCAAAGAGCCGTTATCCAAAATCGCCGTCGACAATTTCGGTCAGTGGAACGCCAAGGAGAATCGTTACGTGCCCCACGGCCCGTTCTATTGGACGGCCAAGAACGGCGGGATTGAATACCTTTCCGGTGGCAATAATTACCGTCGGCCGGGCAACCTGCGGAGTCCTTTCTACGGCGAAGACTGGGGGAAGAAGGGCGTGAAGCGTGATGGGTGGTATCGTTTCCGCATCAAGGCGGGTGCCTTCAAGGGGGAGGGTAAGGAAGAGCAGAAAGAGGTGAGGCTGGTCGTGGAGTATGGTTCGGGTAGCCCGATCGAGGTGGTGCAGAGTGCCGTGATCGATGCCCCATTAGACGCCCCGAAGGAATATGTTTTCATGATGTACCTGCAGGCCGGCCCTCCTGGGATGAATCGGAGTTGGCGCATGGGCTGGGACAACGGGGATAAGGATGTCGTCATCACGAACCCTCTTTACCAGGAAGTGCAATGGAAGCCGGTGACCATCGCGGGTGAGATTGAACGCGCCATCCGGGAGAAAAAGCCGGCCGAGTTCATCGCCGAGTTGAAGAAGAAGTCAGAAGTGGCGTTGGCCGCCGCCCTGGAGAATCGGAAAAATTTCGCCGGCCCCCTGTGGGTGTATGATCCCAAGTTGGATATCGCGAAGCGTCCCCGGCTTTGGGTTGGTGAAATGAACTGGGAAGGGCCGATTGTGGAGTGGCCGTCCAAGGCTCGGCAGACGTTATTCTTCGCCGGTGAAGGGCGTGAGGACGATGCTTACCTTCGCGAAATTTTCGCCCGCATTTTACCGATTGCCTATCGTCGCCCGGCCGCCGCCTCGGAAATCGAACGAATGGTGGCCTGGACGCTTCAAGTTAAAGCTGCTCGTGACCTGACGTTTAATCAGGCGGTACGTGAAGGGGTGAAGAACCTACTATGCTCGCCGGCGTTCTTATACCTCGGCAGCGAAAGCCAGGTGGCCGCTCCCTCGGCCGCTCCCGCTTCAGGCCCGAAGCCCATTGACGATTGGCAATTGGCCAGCCGTCTCTCCTACCTACTTTGGAGCAGCGCTCCAGACCAAGAGCTATTCAAGTTGGCCGCCGCCGGCAAGTTGCGCGAACCCTCGGTCATTCAGGCGCAGATCAAGCGCTTACTGGCTGATCGTCGGTCGACGGAGTTTGTCCGTAATTTTGCCGGCCAATGGTTGAGCGTGCGTAATTTCGACAACGGTAATCCGCCGAGTCGGGATTTCTATCGTCAGTATGATGATGCCTTGCGGGATAGCTCGAAGCGTGAGCCGCTGGAATTCTTCCAGGAAGTCCTCCAGAAGAACCTCCCTTTGACCAACTTCCTTGATAGCGAATTCTTAGTCATCAATGAACGGCTAGCCAAGCATTACGGGATCGAGGGGGTGGAGGGGGAAAACTTCCGGCGAGTTCCCGCTCCGGCCGATGGCCGTCGGGGCGGTGTGCTGGGTATGGCCGGCTTGATGACCTATCTGGCGGATGGCACGCGTACGCTTCCCGTTCGTCGCGCCACCTGGGTGCTGGACATGCTGTGGAATCAGCCCGTGCCGCCGCCGCCCCCTAATGCCGGCGACCTTCCGGCGATCAAGGGCCGGCAACAGCTGACGGTGCGCGAACGTCTCGATCAACACCGCCTTTCCGAGAACTGCGCGAGTTGCCACGCGCGCGTCGATGCCTTCGGCTTGGCCCTGGAGAATTATGACGCCATCGGGATGTGGCGCGATCGCCAGAACGGGGAAGGGATGCGGGGCGACAAGGGTTCCCCCTTGCTGGATGTGAGCGGCCAACTCCCCGATGGCACTGCTTTTAAGACCGTGCAGGAGTTCAAGGCTGCGTTGCTTGCCCAGAAGAAGGTCTTCGCCCGGGCCTTCGTCGAAAAATTCCTCTGCTACTCCCTCGGTCGGCCGATCGTTTATGGCGACCACGTCGTGGTCGATCAGATCACCGCGCAGGCGGCCGCCCATGACTATCGCCTGCAAGAAGTGATCCAGGCGACCGTCGCGAGCTCTTTTTTCCTAACACAATAACCCGCTCACCCTTCTCATGAATATCCAAAGTAACTCCTGGCTCATGTCGCGCCGCACGCTCATCAAGGGCATCGGTGCTACGCTCGCCTTGCCTTGGCTGGAGGCCATGAGCCCGAATGCGAAGAAGATCACCACGGCCGGATCGATGGCCGACGGTGAGATTCCGCGCCGGAGTATGTTCACTTATTGGGGCTTGGGTTTGGAGATTCGCGGCTTCACGCCGACCGACACCGGCAAGAATTACACGATGACGCCTTCGTTAGCCCCGCTGGTACCGTTTAAGGACGACATGACTGTCCTGACGGGTCTGAAGGCGTTTTCGGGCGGCCACGGCTCCTGCAGTTGTTTACTCACGGGGCTGAATACTATCCGCAACGCCCAGACATTAATGTCGGTCGACCAGCAGATCGCCGCCCATCACGGCAGCTCCACGCGTTTCCCTTCGCTCGTCTTGGGGACGGTGCGTGAAACGGGTTTCGGCGGTCCTACCCCGATGACTCTATCTTGGAGTCGTAACCGCACACCCATCACCCCGGAGAACCGTCCGGAGGTACTTTTTGAAAAGCTCTTCGGTAGCGAGAACAACACCACGCTGGCGGCCGCCAAGCAGGCGCTCGCACAGCGCGGCAGTCTGCTCGACTCGGTCAAGGAGCAGGCGGCCACGTTGCAGCGTAATGTCGGCAAGGAAGACCGGGCCCGTCTCGACCAGTATTTTACTTCGATTCGTGATCTGGAGGATCGGATCAAGATTGAAGGTGAATGGATTGACCGCCCCAAGCCCAAGGTGGCCCGTCCGGATTTTGGGCCGCACTCCACGCGCGAACGTATCGCTAACGATGGCCGCGGTTATTCCGAGTACACCCGTCTGATGTTTGATATGGTCGCGCTGGGCTTCCAGACCGACAGCACGCGCGTCGTCACCCATATTCCGCGCACGGAAGGCGACGAGGCTCGCTGCTTTGGTTATAAGACCAACAGCAAGTGGGACCTTCACACCCTGACCCACCACAATGAACAAGAGGATAAGTTGGTTTTCTGGCGTCAGATTGATGCGCTCTATATGGCCGAGTGGGCCTACTTCCTTGGCAAACTTAAATCAGTGAAGGAAGGCCACGGCACCTTGCTGGATAACACGATGGCAGCCTGGGGCACCACCAATGGTGGCTACAGCGCCCACGACTCCACGATGTTGCCGATGCTTCTCTGCGGCGGTTCGGCTCTCGGGCTCAAGCATCAGGGTCACTTGGTGCAGAAAGATGTGCCGCTGGCGAATGTCTGGCAGACCGTCGTAAGTCGTATCGGCATGCCTTTACCGACCAACTTCCAGGGTGGCGTGGCGACCGGTGTCGTGAAGGAGCTGATTTAACCGCCAGCTGAGGTCGGAAGCCGTGGCGACCATTAAGGTTGCGCCTGCCTGCTTGCAATTGCCGGCCTGATGCCTGTCCTAGGCATATCTTTATGAACTTACCCCGTCCGCTATGGTTAGTTTTTCTTTGCCTGTTATCGCTCGGGCTTAGCCCGTTGCCGGTGGGTGCCGAAGCCATCGCCCCCGCGGACTTACGCACGCTCCCGGGCTTCAAGGTCGAATTACTCCGCGCGGCCGATCTCGCAGCCGAAGGCTCTTGGATCTCGATTATTCAGGATTCGAAGGGGCGCTTATTATTGGGCGGTGAGCGTCGTGATCCGATCACCCGTCTGACTTTGCAGGACGGTAAGGTGATTTCCGCCGAGAAGTTGAAATTACCGCTGAGCGAGGTGATGGGGATGCTCTTCGCTTTCGACAGTCTTTATGTTCATGCCCATGGTCGGGATGCGGCTGGTCGGGAAATCTATGGTCTCTTCCGCTGCCGTTCGACGACACCCGAAGACCGGTTTGATAAGGTCGAGCTGTTGCGCGAGTGGCGAGGGGGCGGCGGTGATCACGGCGCACATTCGATTCTGCTCTCTCCCGATGGCCGCCACCTTGATGTGCTGTGCGGAAATTTCTGCGATATCCCGGCGGACTTACTGCCAAGTTCGCCCCATCGCAACTATGCCGACGACCTCGTGCTGCCGCGTTCGGAAGACGCCAATGGCTTCGGCGCCGGCCGCAAGCCTCCGGGCGGTTTCATCGTGCGCATGGACCCGGACGGGACGCACTGCGAGCTCGTTGCCAGCGGTCAGCGGAATACCTACTCCGTGGCCCGGAATCCGGACGGTGAGCTCTTCGGCTTCGATAGTGATTTCGAAGGTGATTGGGGTCTGCCTTGGTACCGTCCAATCAGGGTTTGCCATTTGACCAGTGGTTCTGATTTCGGCTTCCGCGAAGGGGCCGGTAAATGGCCTGAATACTATCCGGACAGCCTGCCGGGCGCGGCGACCGTGGGCATCGGTTGTCCGACGGGGGTGGCTTTCGGTGCCGGGGCGAAATTTCCGGCTAGATACCAGAAGGCTTTCTTTATCCAGGATTGGAGTTACGGGCGTATTCTCGCCGTGCACCTTCGTCCGGAAGGCTCCAGTTACGTCGGTTCAGTCGAGAGTTTCCTCGTTCCTGCGGCCTTAGCGGAGAAAAAGGGGCGATCCCCGTTCAATCTTACGGCGTTGGTGATCGGCCAGGACGGCGCGATGTATTTCACGCTCGGTGGTCGGCGCACGGCGGGTGCCCTTTATCGCGTCACCTATGTCGGCGAGGACTCCACCCAGCCGGTTGTCCTGCATGACGAAAAAGGCTCGGCCGCTCGCGCGCTTCGGCGTCAGCTGGAAACTTTCCATGATCATGTTGACCCGAAAGCATTGGGAGTTCTCTGGCCCCATCTGGGTTCGGAAGACCGTTTCCTGCGTTATGCTGCGCGCATCGCTCTGGAGCGTCAGCCGTTGACCGAGTGGAAGGCCCGCGCCTTGGCGGAGACTGATGCTAAGGCGGCGTTGACGGCCCTTCTGGGTCTCGCACGTCTCGGAGCCGACAATCGTGAGCCTTGGCAGGCTTTACGGAAATTCCCTCTGGGTGGGCTGCCGACCGAATCGCTGCAGCTCGAGAAGCTTCGCGTCATCGAGATTGCGCTCAGTCGCGGGGCCTTACCGACGCCAGAATTAGCCGGCGCCTTGGTCGCTGAGCTCAGTCCTATTTACCCCGCCAAATCGGTCGCGCTCAATCGCGAGCTTTGTCAGGTACTCTTGGCGCTCAAGGCCCCAGGGACTATCGAGCGTACCTTGGATCTGCTGGCTTCGGCCGTGACGCAGGAAGAGCAAATCGGCTACCTCTTCCACCTGCGCACCATCTCCGCGGGTTGGAGCCCGGACTTGCGTCGCCGATACCTTGGTTGGTGGACGAATCAGCCAAAGCCCGGCCGCCATGCGCCTGAATTACTGCGATGGTTTGACGACGTTGGTCGGGCGTATGGCGATGGCGCCAGCTATCCGGGTTATCTCGTCAAGATTCGCCAAGAGGCGATTGCGCAGATTCCCGCGGAAGAACTGCCGACTTATAGATCGATTATCGATGCTTGGGCGGAACCGCTTCATAACCTTCGGAAGCCCAAGAAGCCGCGCGGGTACGTCCAGGATTGGAAGCTCGCCGACCTTGAGGGTGATCTCAAATCGTTATCATCTGGTCGCAACTTCGCCCAAGCTCAGGATGCGCTGGCCTCGGCGCAGTGCTTGTTATGCCATAAAATTGGCGACGAGGGGGGCTCGGTCGGTCCCGACCTGACGTCTATCGGTAGTCGCTTCTCTCGTCGGGACATCTTGGAGTCGATTATCGACCCTTCTAAGGTCGTCTCGGAGCAGTTCGTAAATACCGAATTCACGCTGAAGGACGGCACGCTCGTGGTCGGACGTCTCGTCTCAGAGGATGATGATAAGCTCGTGGTCCGGCCGAGTATGTTGGCTCCCGAGATGCGTACGCTCCGCAAGAACGATATCCGTTCGCGGGAGTCTTCGCGCATTTCCCCGATGCCGCCAGGGCTGATCAGCGTGCTCACTCGGCAGGAACTGCTCGATGTGCTTGCTTACCTTGAGGCCGGCGGAAAGAAGGACAGCCCTCTCTTCCGGAAGTGAGGCGTAGGCCGAGGAGTCTCTACCTGTCTTTTACCGGACCAGGCAGGGCTTCTTGGGGTCGAACTTCCAGCCAGGTATCAGGAACTGCATCGCGACGGCATCGTCACGCGAGCCGGACGGGAGTTTCAGGTAGAGCTGGTGGGCGGCCTCGAGCTGGACTGGGTCGATCTCGACGCCGAGGCCGGGTTTCTGCGGGACCGAAATCTTGCCTCCCTTGATGAGTAGGGGCTCCTTGGTGAGGCGCTGGCCTTCCTGCCAGATCCAGTGCGTGTCCATCGCGGTGACATCGCCCGGGGCGGCGGCACCGACGTGCGTGAACATCGCGAGGGAGATGTCAAAATGGTTGTTGGAATGGGAGCCCCAGGTGAGGCCGCGTTCCTGGCAGACCTGCGCGACCTCGACCGAGCCCTGCATCGTCCAGAAGTGCGGATCGGCGAGCGGGATGTCGACCGCCTGCAGCTTGAGAGCGTGGTCGAGCTGACGCCAATCCGTGGCGACCATGTTGGTGGCGGTACGGAGGCCGGTGGCCTTCTTGAATTCAGCCATGATCTCGCGACCAGAGAAACCAGCTTCGGCGCCGCAGGGGTCTTCGGCGTAGGCGAGCACGCCCTTCAGGTTCTGGCAGACCTCGACGGCTTCCTTGAGCAGCCAGGCGCCATTGGGGTCGAGCGTGATGCGGGCCTTCGGGAAGCGGGCGGCGAGGGCTCGGACGGCCTCGATCTCGCGGGCGGCGCTGAGCACGCCGCCTTTGAGTTTGAAATCCTGGAAGCCGAAACGTTCCTGGACGGCTTCGGCCTGGCGGACGATGCTTTCGGGCGTGAGGGCTTCCTCGTTGCGGAGACGCTGCCAGGCGTGCGCTGAGCTGGCTTCGTCGCGGTAGCCGAGCGTGGTCTTACGGCGGTCGCCGATGAAGAAGAGGTAACCCAGCATTTCGACCTCGGTGCGCTGCTGGCCCTTGCCGAGAAGCGCGGCGACGGGCTTCGACTGGAACTGCCCGAGGAGATCGAGCAGGGCGGATTCGATCGCCGTGACGGCGTGAATCGTCACGCGCAGGTCGAAAGTCTGGAGGCCGCGGCCACCGGCGTCGCGATCAGAGAAGGCAGCGCTGACGGCCGCGAGGAGCTTTTCATGATCCGCGATTTCTTTGCCGATGAGTAACGGGGCGGAATCCTCGACCGTCTGGCGGATCTTCTCACCACCCGGGACTTCGCCCAGACCCGTGTGGCCCGAACTATCGGTAATCAGGACGATATTACGCGTGAAGAACGGACCATGCGCGCCGCTCAGGTTGAGCAGCATACTGTCGTGGCCGGCGACCGGCACGACGCGGATGGATTGGATTAAAGGAGAGGACATTACGAAAGGGATAGGGGGCTTAAGCCTTGGGCTTGGTGCGGACAAGGAAGACCAGACCGGCAGCCAAGACGGAAGCCGCTGCCAGCCCGTAGAGTCCGTATTGGACGGAGCCGGTAGTCTTCTCGAGGTACCCAAAGACCGTCGGGGCAACGAAGCCGCCGAGATTACCGATGGAGTTGATGAGTGCGATGACCGCCGCAGCGATACGCACGTCGAGGTAACCTTGCGGGATGGGCCAGAAGAGCGAGGAAGCGGACTTGAAGCCCAGCGCCGCGAAACAAATGGCCACGAAGGCGAAGACCGGTCCGCCGGTGGTCGACATAAACATCCCCGTAGCAGCGACGATGAGCGCGCCCGCCACCCAGAGTTGTGGACGCTTCCAGCGGGCTGCACCGGCGGCGGCGAGATACATGCCGACGATGGAGATCGTCCAAGGTACTGAGTTCAGGAAGCCGACTTGGAGGTCGGTGAGGTCGCCCATCTTCCGGATGATATTGGGAAGCCAGAACGTGGCGGCGTAGATCGTCAGCTGGATGGCGAAGTAGACGAGGCAGAAGAGCATGATCTGCGGATCGCGGAGTAGCCGGAAGATGCCAGGCCGTTCAGTCTGGTTGGCCTCGCGCTCACGTTGCTCGGCCTCGATGGTCGATTCCAGAGCTTTTTTTTCCTGCGCGGAAAGCCAGCGGGCATCACGGGGGAGGGAATCCAGCCAGAACCAGGCGCCGATGCCGATGACGACCGAGAGGAGCCCTTCGATGAACAACATGCTCTGCCAGCCCTTCATGCCGAGGAGTGACGTCTTCATTAGCGCTCCGGATAAAGGTCCGGAGAGGATCGAGGCGATCGCCGATCCGCTTAGGAACAGCGCGATGGCCTTGCCGCGTTCGGCCGACGGGAGCCAGCGAGTGAAGTAATAGATGACGCCAGGGAAGAAGCCGGCTTCGGCTGCGCCGAGGGCGAAGCGGAGGAAGTAGAATTCATTCTCGTTCCGGGCAAAGGACATCAGTGAAGCCACGACACCCCATGAGATGGTGATACGCGTCAGCCACACGCGGGCGCCAAACTTCTGCAGCAGCATGTTCGACGGGACCTCGAAGATCGCGTACCCGATGAAGAACAGACCGGCGCCTAAGCCATAGGCGGCGCTGTCGAGCCCGAGGTCAGTCTTGAGGTGCTGTTGGATGAAGCCGACGTTCACCCGGTCGAGGTAGTTCACGATGAACATCACGATGAACAACGGCAGGATGCGTCGCTTTACTTTCGCAACGGCGGAGCCTAGGGGGTTGTCCGTCTGTTCGGTGAACTCGCTCATGGGGGCTTACTTGACGCCAGCTTTGGCGATGAGAGCGGCGAGCTGTTCGACTTCAGCCGGCTTGAGGTCGGTCAGCGGGGCACGAACAGGACCCGCGCCATGGCCGACGATGGTGGCACCGGCCTTGATGATACTGACCGCGTAGCCGGCGCTCTTATTCCGGAGCTCGAGGTAAGGCAGGAAGAAGGTGTCGAGCAGGCGATTCTGCGTCGCGTAGTCTTCCTTCGCCACGGCGTGGTAGAAGTCCATCGCGGTTTGCGGGATGAAGTTGAAGACGGCAGAAGAATAGACCGGCACGCCCATCGCCTTGTAGGCGGCGGCGTAGACTTCGGCGGTCGGGAGGCCGCCGAGGTAGCTGAAGCGATCACCCATACGTCGGCGGACGGAGACCATGAGCTCGATGTCACCGAAGCCATCCTTGTAACCAATGAGATTCGCATTGTTCGCCGCGAGCTTCTCGAGGTGGTGCGGCAGGAGGCGGCAGACGTTACGATTATAGACGACGACGCCAATCTTGACGGACTTACAGACCAGGTCGACATGCTCGGCCACCCCGTCCTGGTTGGTCTCGGTCAGGTAGTGCGGCAGGAGGAGGATACCCTTGGCGCCGAGGCGCTCGGCTTCCTGAGCGTATTGGATGGCCACGCGGGTTGGGCCGCCGGCACCGGCGAGAATCGGCACGAGCCCGTCGCAGGTGTCGACCGCGGTCTTGATGATCGAGGAGTACTCCTTGGGCTCCAGGGAGAAAAATTCACCGGTCCCGCCTGCGGCGAAGAGCGCAGTCGCTCCGTAGGGGGCGAGCCACTGCAGGCGCTTGGCGTAGCTCGGCGCATCGAAGTCGCCGTTCGCCTTGAAGTCGGTGATTGGGAAGGAGAGCAGTCCGGACGAAAGGACTTTTTGGAGTTCGAGGGGGGACATGGATGGAAGCGGTAAGCGGTTAGCGGTTGGCGGTTAGGAAACGATTGGCGGTTGGGTCAGAGGGCAGCGTTGGAGCGGGTGCCGTTGACGAGGCGCGAGAGGCCGAGGGGGTTGGCGTTCTGCAGTTCGGCCGGCAGGGCTGCATCCGGATAGTTCTGGAAGCAGACCAGGCGTGTAAAGCGATAGATGGCGTTGGAGCCGACCGAGGTGGTGCGGCCATCGGATAGCGAAGGGTAAGGCCCGCCGTGCACAATGGCGTGCGAGACTTCGACCCCGGTGGGGAAGCCATTTACGACCACGCGGCCGGCGATGGCCTCAAGTCGGGCGATCATGGGACCCTGCTGGGTGAGCTCGGCGTCGGTCCCGTGGACGGTGGCGGTGAGGTTGCCGTGTAAGGCGCCGAGGACAGCGTCGACTTCGCGTTGGTCGGTGCACCAGATCACAAGCGAACTCGGCCCGAAGATTTCTTCCTGCAGCGAGCCATCGGCAACGAAGGTCTTGGCGTCGGTCGCAAAGAGGGTGGCAACGGCGCGATTGGGCTGTCCGCTGGACTTACCTTGGGCGACGACTTTGACGCCAGCCTGGGTGGCGCGGGTGGTCAGGCCTTTTTGGTAGGCCTGATGGATGCCGGCGGTGAGCATCACGCCATCTGCGCAATCCGTGAAGAGGGAGGTGAGTTTGTTGATGAAGGACTCCGCAGCGGCGGAGCGGGTGAGAACAATCAGCCCCGGCTGAGTGCAGAACTGGCCTACTCCAAGCGTGCACGAGCCGAGTAGTCCGGTAGCGATGGCTTCGCCGCGGGAGGCGAGGGCTCCTTCAAGTAGCACGACGGGGTTGACGCTGCTCATCTCGGCGTAGACCGGGATCGGCGTCGGACGGGCCGCGGCGGTGTCCATGAGCGCGCGGCCGCCCGTGCGGGAGCCGGTGAAACCGATGGCGCGGAGGGCGGGGTGCTTGGCGACCTGCTGGCCGATGACGCGGCCTTCGCCCATGAGCAGCGAGAAGGTACCCTCAGGAAGGTGGTTTGCTTTCACGGCTTCGACAATGAGGCCACCCATGATTTCAGCGGTGCCGATGTGCGCGTGGTGGGCCATCACGATGACCGGGCAGCCCGCGGCAAAGGCCGAGGCGGTGTCACCTCCGGCCACGGAGTAAGCGAAGGGGAAGTTGCTGGCGCAGAAGACGGCGACAGGGCCAATCGGACGGAGCAGCGAACGGTGATCAGGCTTGGGGAGAGGTTTGCGATCTGGATTCGCGGTCTCGATACGGGCGTCGATCCATTCGCCTTTCTCGACCAGGTCGGCGAAGAGACGGAGCTGGCCCATCGTGCGGCCGATCTCACCTTGGCAGCGCGCTTCGGGCAGGCCAGTTTCTTGGGTGGCCCGGGCGACCAAGGAAGGTGTCGCGGCTTCGATGCGGGAGGCGATGTCGCGGAGGAAGGCGGCCTTCTGCTTTCCGGAAAGAGCGGCGAGCGCCGGGGTGGCCTGGGCGGCTAGCGCGCAGGCCTTGTCGGCCTCGGCGGCCGTGGCCGGGAAGAAGTCCGGCTCGAGGGCGGTCGCGGTAGCGGGGTTGAGGGCTCGGTAGGGGGCCGCGGCGGACTGGCCCCGCGTGAAACCGATGAATGAGTGGCCGAGGAGGGACGACATGGAGAGAGGTGAGGGGATAGGGGAGGACCTGGTCGGAGGCAAACAAGATAGGGCCGAAGCGAGGGTTGCGGGAAGGGAACCCGCCGCCTAAGAACGGGTCACCCCAACATGCGCTTTCCCCTATTATGCGGCTGGCTGATGTGGTTAACCCTGATTGCTGCCGATCGTCCAAATATCATCGTCATTCTGGCCGACGACCAAGGCTTCGGCGATTTCGCCGCCAATAACCCGCAGAGTAAAATCGCGACGCCGCACTTGGACGCCCTGGCCAAAGGTGGCCTCCGCTTCACTGACGGGCATACGACGTCGGGCGTCTGCACGCCGACCCGCTACAGCCTGCTGACGGGCCGCTACCATTGGCGCACGCGTCTCCAGTCTGGTGTCCTTGGTGGCTTTTCGCCTCCGCTCATCGCCAAAGACCGTCTCACGGTCGCCGGGATGCTCAAGCAGCAAGGCTACGCGACGGCTTGTTTCGGAAAATGGCATCTGGGTATGAGCTTCCCAATCGCCGGTGGCGGCTACGCCGATGACGGTGGCGATTTCTCGAAGAGTCCGAAGGACGTCAGCAAGATTGACTTCGCGGGAGACATCGCCGGCGGTCCAGTCGACCATGGTTTCGACACATTTTTTGGCATCAGCGCATCGCTCGACATGCCGCCCTTCGTTTGGATCAAGGACCGCCGGATGACCGAGATCCCGAGCGCGACCAAGACCTGGCTGCGGACCGGGCCGGCCGGCCCGAAGTTCGAGGCCGTCGATGTAATGCCTTCCGTGATCGACCACTCCATCGCCTTCATCGAAGCCCAGAAGAAGGCCGACCCGGCCAAGCCGTTCTTCATCTATATCCCCCTGAACGCGCCGCATACGCCCATCGTACCCACCAAGGAGTTTCAGGGCACCAGCGGCATCAATCCCTACGCCGATTTCGTGAAGCAGGTCGACCATGACGTCGGTCGCCTGCTGACATCTCTGGAAAAACAGGGGCTGGCCGAGAACACCCTTGTGATCTTCACGGCGGACAACGGCTGCTCGCCGGCGGCTAATATCTCCGAACTCCAGAAGGCCAGCCATGAGCCGAGTTACATTTATCGCGGCCATAAGGCCGACCTTTATGAAGGCGGCCATCGCGTGCCGTTTCTTGTCCGCTGGCCCGCCAAGGTGAAGCCAGGCGTCTCGCCAGCGCTCGTCGGCCAAATCGACTTTCTCGCTACATTTGCCGACATCACTGGAGCGACCGTGCCGGCCGCGATGGCCGAGGATAGCGTGAGTTTCCTGACGGTATTACGTGGAGACAAACTTGAGGTCCGTCAGGGCATCGTTAGCCAGTCGATTAATGGCAGCTTCGCCATCCGCGACGGTTCATGGAAGCTCTGCCTCAGTGCCGGTTCCGGCGGTTGGAGTTCGCCTAAGCCCGGAGCGGAAGAAGCCGGCCTGCCGTCGTTGCAGTTGTTTGATCTTTCGAAAGACCCCGGTGAACGGAACAATCTTCAGGCGGAATTTCCTGAGCGCGTGGCCGCCATGAGGGCCGAGCTGGAGAAGATTATCGCACGTGGCCGCAGTACGCCTGGCACCGATCTCTTGAACGATGTGCCCGTACAGCTCATCAAGAGAAGCCCGGCCGCGAAGGCGAAGAAGAAGTAAGGCTTAGTCGGCCAACTGCGCGATTAGCTTGAGCGTCTCGATTGGCGACTTATGTGTCGAAGCGGCGTGGTGCAGGCCAGGGGGCAGGATCTCGATCGCGATGGACTTCAGTTCTTCCAGGCGGGCGCAAAGTTTGTCGAGGGACGTGTCGGCTTCCTTTTCGCCGACCCAAACGTCGTAGATGGTCACCATCTCGCCGGGCTTATCGCCGTCGATTTCGCCTTCGCCGACCTCGTAGTCGCAGTCGAGCAGTTCGTCCCAGAAGTTGGCGTCGAGGTCGAGTGCGTCCTCGAGCTCGTAGAGGCGGATGCCGCTCATCCATTCGTTGAGCAGCGTGAAGGCGTCGCGATGGGCGGGGAGGACTTCGGTGAAGGTGTCCCGGATGCCGACCGCGATCAGCGTGAGGCCGTCAACGGTATCGCCCAGCTGGGGGCCGTCGAAGGGGGGAGTCGGTTCGGAAGACATGCGGAAAAGGGATGTAGGGCGGGGCCGGAAGCGCCAGCCAATTGTGCCGTTCAGGCTTTGGCGCTAATGCCAGCGAGGAGCTTCTCGAGGCCTTGCCCGTAGCGGACATAGGAGTCGAAGCGCTCCTGGGGAGACGCTTTGGTGCCTTCACCGAGGTGGACGATGCTGGCGACGTGCGGCTCAATCGAGACGCCCGCCTTGTAACCGTTATGTATCAGGTCGGTGAGAATCTCACAGACGAGCGCGTCGCCTTCGCCGGCATAGGTGAACGCGCTGCTCTTGCCGCCGGCGGGATTGCGTCGGCAATCCTTAATGTGGACGTATTCCACATACGGCAGGATCTCGCGATAGAACGGCATCGTCTCCTGGCCGTAGGAGACCGTGTTGCCGATATCGAAGAGGTAGCGGACGCTCGGATCGTCGACGCTTTCGATGAAGCGACGAGCATGCGTGCCGGATAGGCCTCCCCAACCTTCGCAGTTCTCGTGGAGTAACATGATGCCGCCGTCGGCGGCTAGCTTCGCCATCTCTTTATAGCGGCGAACGCCTTCGTCGCGCCAGGCGTCCTCGGAGACTTCGCCGCGAACCCAGCTCATCGTGCGGACGAACTTAGTGCCCGTGCGCTGCATACGCGGAATGAGCACTTTAAGGTCCGCGAGGTCGGTGGCGAAATCTCCTGTGATGGGTCGGCTCCAGTTGCCGATGGCGGAGGCGTAGCTGCTGACGAGCATGCCGGCCGCTTCAATCTTCTCGATGGCCTGCTTGAAATCATCGTCGCTCACGGCGGGGCCGGAAAACTGTTTACCGTTGAGGAGGCGAAGCTCGAGGGCCTTCCAGCCGAGGGCCTGATGCGCGGCGATCTGGCCGTCGATATCGTCGGCGGCTTCGTCGGCGAGGCCGGAGAGGGGGAAGGGGGAGGTGGACATGGAGGAGGAGAGGAGGACTGAATTGATGGCTGAATCGAGGACTGAATCGAGGTCTGAATTGAAAACGAGACAGGGGTTCGGCTTGCGGGAGTGAAGTAATGAGCGGATAACTTCCTTATGAGATTCGCCTCAATCTTGCTCTGCTGGACTGTCCTGTGCCTCGAGGCGGAGCCAGCTCGTAAACTGAAGGTCTTCATCCTGGCCGGTCAGTCCAATATGCAAGGGCAGGGAGTCGCCGACCTTGCGGGCCGAAATTACAATGAAGGTAAAGGCACTTTGGTGGATGTGATGTCCAAGCCCGATGCTGGTATCCGCTATGCCCACCTGAAGCAGCCTGATGGTTCATGGACTGTCCGACCTGATGTCTGGGTGCGGTATCAGCGCGAGGGCCAGCCCTTACAGGCTGGTCCGCTCTCCCTCGGTTTCGGCGCCTACGTGAGCAAGCACCACTTCGGTCCTGAGTATCAGTTCGGACATGTCGTCGGCCAGGCCTACCGAGATCAGGTGCTGCTCATCAAGACGGCTTGGGGAGGCAAGAGCCTCTATCGTGATTTCCGTCCGCCTAGCGCGGGCGGCGAGGTCGGGCCGTATTACACGAAGATGGTTGCCGAGGTCCGTGAGGCTTTGGCTAACCTAAAGAAAGATTTCCCAACTTACGATGGCGCGGAGGTCGAGCTGGCTGGCTTCGTCTGGTATCAGGGCTGGAACGACGGCGTGAATCCGCAGACCGCCGTCCCCGAGTATGAGCAGAACCTCGCGCACCTGATCCGCGACGTCCGCAAGGAGTTCGGTGCGCCGAAGCTCCCCGTCATCGTCGGCGAACTGACGGGTGCGTGGGTCGATGCCCCGCTGGAATGGACAGCCTTGCGCAAGGCCCAGTCTGCCGTCGCCGAGCGACCTGAGTTTAAAGACAACGTGATCTTCGTGCCCACGCGCACTTTCGTGCGTAAGGCGGAGGACTCGCCTAATCCTAGCCACGGGCATCACGAGTTCGGTAATGCTGAAACCTATTTCCTCGTTGGCGATGCCCTCGGTAAAGCCGCCGTGCAGATGGCGGGCCGAGATCGCCAAGTACGTTCAGTGCGGGGCTGGACATTGCGGATCGACGAGCGCCTCATCGCGAAGGATGGCGCTCAGGTCGAGAAGGCTGTCGTCCTGCTCGATGCGCAGCTCGCCAAGGTCGAACGGCTCATTCCGGCTAAGGCTGTGGAGCGGCTCCGCTCCGTGCCGATCAACTTTACGCTGCCCTATGTCAGCGGACGGGGCACGGCTGAGTATCACGGCGGATTGGCGTGGGTGAAGCAGGTGGGCCGCGAGATCGCTTTGGCCAAGGCGATTGAGTTTACCAATGTCGACCGCCTCGAGGCCGAGATCCGGCGCATGCCCGTGCTCGTCCTGCACGAGCTCGCGCACGCCTACCACGACCAAGTCGTCCCGGGCGGGTATCAGAACCCCGAGATTCTTGCGGCCTATCGTCAGGCCAAGGCCGCTGGGACCTATGACGCCGTCAAGCGCTGGACTGGTGAGAAGTTCGTCGACAAGCCCACCAAGGCTTACGCCATGACCAACCAGATGGAGTATTTCGCCGAGACCACTGAGGCCTATTTCGACCGCAACGACATGGAGCCCTTCGATCGTGCGGAACTTAAGGCCAAAGATCCAACGGTTGTACCGGTGCTTGAGCAGCTCTGGGGTCTGCGCTGAGTTTAGTCAGCGCGGTTCCAGGCCAGCGGCGCGCATCGCCGTGGCGTGGACGCTGATATCATGGTCGGCCGACCAGGCGAACGGCATGCTGCCGACCAGCACCCGGTGCAGGTCGCGGAATTCTTCGTCGTAGCGTCCCTTGGGGACTTCGAGCGTGAAGGTGTTCTCGCCTTTTTTGAAGCGTGGTTCGGCGAACATGACCTTCTTGTCGCCGACCTGACGACAGACTTTGATCGTGTCGCGGGCTTCGTCGAGCCGCAGCAGTCCTTTGCCGGATTCGAGCGGGCGAATCTCCATCGCCCCGCGGGTGCCGCGCACGGAGATAGCCCGATGCGGACCGCCGAACGGGTCGGCATGATTGCAACGGATTGTCACGGTGGCCTTGGGGTAGGTGAGCACCGCGAGTTGGTTGTCGACGAGGGTGTCCAGTGTCGCGCGGGTCGCGTTACCGAAGGCTTGGACCGAGAGCGGCGGGCCCATGAGCGTCACGATTGTGTCCACCAGATGACACGCGAGCTCGTACATGCCGCCGCCGGGGAGCTGGGCGAAGCGCTTGCGCGTACCTTCGTCGAGCAGCTTTCCCATCGAGGCGTCGATTTCCATCACTTCGCCTAGCCAGCCTTCTTTCACGGCGCGTACGAGAAGCTGGATCCCTGGATTATAGCGCAGCATATAGCCCATCTGGACCGTGATTTTCCGCTCGGCGGCGTAGCGACGGAGCGCCACGAAGTCGGCGTGTTTCTCGGCGCCTGGCTTATCGAGATGGATGTGCTTGCCGGCCTTGAGCGCAGCGAGTGCGGCCCGGGCGGAGTCTTCGAGGGTCGTCTCGATGACGACCACGCGGATGGATGGATCCGCGAGAATCTCCGCTTCCGTCAGGTATTTCAGTCCCGTGAACGATTTCGCCTTCTGGGCGCCGGCTTGGCGGGAGGCGATGGGTTCGGCGAAGCCCACGACGTCGTAGAGATCAGGGAGGGAACGTAGTGCGTCCATCTTTCCCGAGGCATGGGCGTGGGAGGTGCCAATCTGGGCGACGCGGAGGCGTTCCTTGCCTTCAGCGGCGAGCAGACCGGCGAAAGGGGCCAAGGCCAGGCCGGTGAGGAGGGTTCGTCGATGAATCATTTAAGCAACCAGGCGGCGGCGGCAGTCTTGGCGTCGCTGCCGTCAATGTGCGGCGTGGCGGAAGGGAAGAGTGCGGCGTCTTTCTCTCCGGCGACCCAGAGAGCTTGGGTCGAGGCGACGCAGAGCAGGCCGGGGACGTCGAGATACTTGGAGCCGCCGGGGAGGAACATCGGGTCACGGTAATCCAAGAGCTGGCTAAAGCGGAAGCCCCCGGTATCGATGGCGGCCTTGGCGATGGCCTTACCACTCGTGGCGCGGGCGGCGGCGGCGATGGCGCCCATTTTACCGAAGCCGGCGAGCGAGACTTTCTTCACGGTGGGCTGGGTGGTGTCGCGCTTCGTGAGCAGATAACTCGTGATCGTCATCACGTCATGCACGCGCTGGGCGAAGAGCGCATGGTTGTAGCCGAGGGTGTAGGCCGGGACTTCGCGGGGGCCGGGGACGACGCGCGTCTGCTTCAGGGTCTTATCGTCCTGCAGGAAGAGGTCGGCCGTGAGCACGCCAACGCCGCGATTGATGAGTTCCTGCAGCTCAGGGCGGATCGTGCCATCGGGCAGGCGGGCGGAACCCTTGCCCGCGTCGTCGAGCCAGATCACCACCTCGCCGGTGGGATTGATCGGCTGCAACCAGTCGACGGTGACTTCTTCGCCGTAGGTCGCGTTGATTAGCTTGCCCTGAGTGCGGAAGTGAGAGTCGCGCCACTGCGTGCTGGCGTCAGGGAAGTTGATCTTGCCGGCGTGGGCGAAGGGGCGACCGATAAGGCCTTCGATGGCCGGCCGGAGCACGTTTTCGCGCCCTTCGGCGGTCTTGGCGGCGGCGAGGAGTTGCTGTTCCGCGTCGGATTTCAACCACTTCAGTAGGCCGCGTTCGAAGTCGGGGTCGCCGGATTTCGGAGCTGGATGGGAGTCGTCCCAGACCGTGAGTTTCTCCTTGGGCAGTGGTGTGTAATCCTTTTCGACGACGGGCGACTGCTGACCTAGTTTGAAGTGATGGTTCAGTACCTCGTAGAAACCCATGCGTGAGACCGCGTTGTAGTTGTGAGGGAAGTGTTCGCCGCGTTGCAGCGTCACGAAGTCCTTCTTGCCGTAGAGCCCGTAGAGTTTCTGCAGGTCGGGAAAGCCTTTGGTCGCCATCTCCTTCGTCCAGTCGTTGGCCGTATTCATGCCTTGTGGCTTCGGGGCGAAGAGGGCGGCGATTTCGACATTACCAGAATTAACCCGAAGGAGCGTGGCATTCTCGCAGGTACAGCCGCCCTGCATGGACGTGCTGACCATCACCACTGGGTAGGAGAGCGCGAGGCGGGGGTCGGTGGCCGCCAGGAGCATCGTCTGGGTGCCACCACCGCTGGAGCCCGTGACAGCGAGGCGGTTCGGGTCGACTTCGGGAAGGGTGAGGAGGAAGTCGATGCTGCGGATCGAGTTCAGGGTCTGCAGGCCCATCACGCTTTGCAGGTTGGCTTCGGCTTGGGGGCTGTAGAGTCCCCATCCTTCGGTTCGGTTCATCTCTGGACGCTGCTTGGCGAATCGGTGGATGACCTCAGGGGAGAACTGCTTCGAGTCGGAGTCGCTCAGGGCGTCGATCTGCCAGACGACGCAGCCCATGCGGGCGAGCTGGACGCACATCGACTGAAAGCGCGACTTGCCGCCTTGTTCGAAGCGCTCCTGTCCGGTCGCGATTTCCTCGCGGACGAACTTGTCGGGCTGGATCAGGAAGCGGGCATCGGTCCAATGTCCGTGCGGAAAAACGACGGCGGGTACCTTGCCCGAAATATTCTTCGGGCGATACAGATTACCGGTCACATAGAAGCCCGGAGCGCTTTCGAAATAAACCTTCTCAACCGTGTAGTCCCCTTGGTCAATCTTGCCGTGAATCACCGCGTTGAGTGACGATTTGGTCGGCATCGGCCAGAGGCCTTGCGAGATGATCAGCTGGCGGCGGACGAAGTCACGGCGAGGTTCCCAATCTTGGACGGATTTCGGGGCGGGGAAGGGGAAGTAACCGTTGAGGTCCTTGAGCGGACCGAGGCGCGCGTCTTCGGCGTGGGCGAGGTTCAGCAGGCTAAAAGCCGCGAGGGCGAGCGGGAGGAGGCGCATGGGGTGAGGCCCAATATGAACCTCGCGGACTGAATGGGAAATAAAAAGGCCGACCCATCGGCCGGCCTCGATACGGGCGATACCGTGCTTATTCGGGCTGCTTGCGGCCGGGCTGTCCTTGGCCTTCGGGTCGGCGACTAGCTCCAGCCTTGTGCATCTTTTCAAGGAGAGGGGCGATCGAGGGGTCGGCCTTGCGGGCGGCGTCTTCGGCGATCTCCATCGCTTTGCGCTGGGCGACAGCGGCCGCTTCGCGGGCTTCCTTCACGGCTGGATCGGCGTTGGCTTTCGCCATGGCTTCGCGGACGCGCTGTTGTTCGTCTGGGCTCAGGCCCGGAAGCTGGCCGACGCGATTGTTGGGCTGCTCACGATTGGCTTCACGTTGAAGCGGGGCTTCGCCGCGGGGTTGAGCTTCCGGCTGGCGGTTGCCTTCTTCGCGTCCGCGACCCGGTTGGGCATTGGGTTGGCGATTGCTGCCTTCACGTTGACGGGGGGCCTCGCCGCGGGGCTGGGCTTCGGGCAGGCGGTTGCCTTCACGGAAGCGTCCAGATTCTTGGTTGGGCTGGCGACCTTCCTGGTTTGGCTGGCGCTTTTCCATGGCCCTGCGGATTTTTTCAAGAATCGGCGCCACCTCGGGGTCGGCCTTACGGGCGGCTTCATCCGTGACTTCGTGAGCCTTCTTCTGGGCTTCGGCGGCGGCTTGTTGGGCCTTGCCGGCTTGTTCGCGGGCTTCCTTGACGGCCGGGTCTTGGTTGGCCTTCTGCATCGCTTCATGCAGGCGCTTTTGTTCGTCAGGGGAGAGCGGGACCGGAAGGCGCGGGTTAGCGCGGCCTTCGGGGGCCGGGCCGTCGGGGCGGACGTTCGGACGTGGGGCTTGATCGGCAGCAAAGCCGAGGGCGGCGAGGAGGACCAGGGGTAGGTGCTTCATAGTATTCATATAACAGCACCCAGCCCGAGGAGTTTCAACCGTCTTTCAGAGACAGGCTTGCCATCTTCCGCCGACGAGGTCTGCTGGCCCTATGCTACCCCGTCTTGCATCCCTCGTGCTTTGCTGCTCCGCGCTGGTCTCCGCCGGCGAGCTCAAGCTTAACCGTCTGTTCTCCGACCACGCCGTGCTCCAAGCCGGCGAGTCCGCCGTCTACGGCAAGGCCCATCCGGGCGCCAAAGTCAGCGTTAAGCTCGGTTCGACCGAAGCCACCGCCACCGCCGGCAACGATGGCAAGTGGACCGCCACCCTCGCCGGCCTCAAGGCCACCGAGCAGGGTAAGGACCTGATCGTGAGTTCCGGCGAAGATGTCTTCACCGCTCACGACGTGATCGTCGGAGAGGTTTGGGTCGGTTCCGGTCAGTCCAATATGGATTGGACCGTGGGCGCCACCCATGCGCTCAAGGACGCGGTCAGTCGTCCGGCCGATGCGGGTATCCGCATGTTCACCGTGGCGCGTATTCCTTCCGCCGAGCCCGTCGAAGATATCTGGGGCGGCGCCTGGGTGCTTGCCGACCCTAAGACTGTCCCGGGCTTCTCCGCCTCCGCTTTCTATTTCGGACGCGAACTCCGGGCCAATCTCAAGCAGCCCATCGGGCTCATCGTTTCGTCCATCGGTGGCACCCGCGCCGAAGCCTGGGGCCCCAAGGGCATGTACGCCGATGTTCCGGACGCGAAGGATTTCGACGCCAGAGAGACCGCTGGCATCAAGGCTCGCGCCGCCGCCCTCAAGAAGGTGCAGGACCAGATCGCCGTCGAGAAGGATGCCAAGGTCCTCGCGAAGCTCAAGCAGGACGCCAACAGGTTCGGTCCGGCCTGGAGCAATGGTCCTCATATGAATTGGAACGGCATGGTGCACCCTTGGATCGGCCACAGCTTCCGCGGCGTCATCTGGTATCAAGGCGAATCCAATGCCGGCCAGCCCGAGGCCTACAAGTGGGTGCTCGGTTCGATGATCAAGTCCTGGCATAAGGCCTGGGGTAAGGAATTCCCTTTCATTATCGTCCAGCTCCCGCGCTTCATGGCCCGTAAGCCTGAGCTGGCCGTCGAAGACGCTGGCTGGCCCCGTATCCGGGAGTCCATGGAGTGGATTGCGGATAACGTTCCCGGCGCGATGCAGTCCGTGAATATCGACCTCGGCGAAGAGAAGGACATCCACCCGAAGGACAAGCTTCCCGTCGGCGAGCGTCTCGCTTACGTCGCCCTGCAGCGCGTGTACAAGACCCGCACGGACGGCGAAGCTCCGCGTGTCGTGAAGTCCGAGCGTAAGGGCGATGCCTGGGTGCTGACCTACGATCGTGCCGTGATTTTGAATAACGATGGCAAGGGCTTTGGTCTACTCGGAGCCGACGGTAAATGGATCTTCGCTCAGGCCAAGGCCGATGGTACGCAGGTCACCGTCTCCGCCGCTAGCGTCAAGGAGCCCAAGGAAGTCCGCTACGCTTGGTCCAACTTCCCCGAGGTCAGCGTCTACTCCGCCGGTAAGGACGGCCTTCCGGCCGGCCCTTATCGCTCTAGCAAGTAAATGCCATGATGGCCTGGCTTCGTGCATTTGTCTTATTGTTCGCTTCGGCTGTCGGTGTGCTTCTCCCTGCGGCGGAGGCGGCACCGCCCGCCGGCCTTAAGGTGCTGAGCGCGGGCCATAGCTTCCACGTGTGGATGCCGCCGCTGGTCGCCGAGATGGCCAAGGCCGCAGGGATTCAAGGGCATGAGCAGCTGGCAATTTCTTCCATCGGTGGTTCCAAGGTCATCCAGCACTGGGAGCTGCCGCCGGAGAAGAACAAGGCCAAGCCGATCCTCGAGGCAGGTAAGGCCGATCTGTTTACCATGGCGCCGACTTTCCTGCCGGATCCGGGTATTGAGAATTTCACCAAACTCGGACTGGAGCATAACCCCAAGCTTCGTCTGACTCTGCAGCAGAACTGGGTGCCGTTCGAAGATCCGGAAGTCTGGCTCTCCAAGAGCAAGCCCAAGTCCATCGATCGTGACGTGATCACGCTGTCCCAGTTGCGCTCGAAGCATGACCCGTATTTCAAACTCATCGAAGACCACGTAAAGGAACTTAACGTGCGCATCCCGGCCGCGAAGATCGCAATCGTGCCGAGCGGAGAGGCCGTGATGGCCCTGCGTGACAAGGTCATCAAGGGTGAGGCGCCCGGCATCAAGACGCAGAACGAACTGTTCACCGACGCCCTTGGACACCCCGGTCCGCAGATTCGTGTGCTCTCCGCCTACTGCCACTACGCCGTTATCTATCGTCGCAGTCCGGTCGGCTTGCCGGTGGTCAGTCAGCTGACCAAGTTGCCGGAAGCCGAGAAGCTCAACCGTCTGCTTCAGGAAATCGCCTGGAAGGCCGTCACCGGGCACCCGATGAGCGGTGTCGCCAACTAAGGCGGCTTACCTGGCGAAGCGGATCCTCGACCTACCCTCGCAGGTCTTGGCGGCAGTGACGGCTTGAAGGTTAAGGGCCGGGTGGTTGCATTGGCTTACCCCGCCATGAAGCACCTGCTCGCATTATTCAGTCTTGCCCTCGTCTTGGTCGCCGCTGAGCCGACGAACGCCAAGGAGGCGGCTGCCAAGAAAGCGGCCCAGGATGCCGCCGTGGAAGTGAAGTATCAGGCTTTAGTCGCTAAGCTCTCGCCGGAAGAACAGGCTTGGGAGAAGGTGCTACAGGCTAACCTAGGTAACGGTTTTTACCTGCCACTGCACAAGCGCGGCAAGATTGCCGGCCAGTCGAGCGCGTGGGACTTTGTGAAGGACGACCCGAAGCTGCCTCGCATCTTGCTGATCGGTGATTCCGTCTCACGGGGCTATACCCAGCCGACCCGCAAGGCCCTCGCGGGCAAGGCGAACGTCCATCGCGCACCCGCCAACTGCGGACCGACCGCTTCCGGCCTCAAGAACCTCGATGCCTGGCTCGGCGAAGGGAAGTGGGATGTCATCCATTTTAATTTCGGCATCCATGATCGGGCTACGCCCGTCGCCGACTACTTGAAGCGGCTCGAAGAGATTGTGCTGCGACTGGAGAAGACTGGCGCCAAACTCATCTGGGCCAGCACCACGCCGATCCCCGATAACCCGGCGCAGAAGCAGACCGCCGCCTCGATTGTCGAGAAGAACGCCCTCGCCGCTGAAGTCATGAAGAAGCACAGCATCCCGACGGATGACCTCTTCGCGGCGATGACTCCCTGTCTGGCCGAGTTCCAGCCGCCGCTAGACGTTCATTTTACCGGCGCTGGTTATGACTTCCTGGGCGCCAAGGTAGGCGAAGCGATCCTCCTACGTATAAAATAAAGCAATGTCATCCGAACTGGTTCATATCGCTCGCACTGGCGTCGAAATCGGGTCCTGGGTCTTGGAAGATGTCCGGGCCAAGCTAGCGGCAGGCGACTTGCGACCAACCGACCATTATTGGAAGCCCGGGATGGCTGGGTGGCTGACGTTGGCCGTGCTGCCGGACAACGCACGCGTCCTGCCATTTCCGCGTCCCTTCGAGAAAGGGGCCAGTCTCTTGGACGGCATGCTCGGGCGGCAGGGTTATCAGGCCGGCTTACTGGCCGTCTGGGACAATCTTTCGAAGACGCCGGCGCGGTACCTGATTACGGACGACGAGTGGCTAGCCTTAGAAGGAAAGCTCGGCTACGACGCCCGCAAGCGTTGTCGCGATGATCTTAACAGGTGGTATCGCCAGGCCTTCGAGGCTTATCTTTCCGACCGTTACTTCGACCCGCTGGAAAAGGCCGATCTTGGTAGCCTTGCCCGTAGCTTCGGACTGGATGCACCGGCGGCAGAAGCGATTCATGGCGAAGCCTTCGCCAGTTATTGTCGCATCGGTATGCTTACCGTCTTGTTGCGCGATATCCCTCCGCTGCAGAAGCGGGAGCAGATGAATCTTCTAGGTAAGGAGGTCCCCCTTTCGGACGAGAAGATCAATAAGGCTATGCACGATGCTTTTCAGTCCTATTTTAACGACCGGCTTAAGGTGTTGATGCAACAGGAGGATAGCGGGGAGGTCATGGATCCCTCGGCTTACACTGCCTTTGAAGCGGAAATCAAACAGATGGAGATCAATCTTAGTCTGGATGATAAACTCAATGTGCGGATCGATAGCGCCCAGAGACTGTGGGCCCTTTGCCGTTCGCCGCTCAAGGAGGTGCCTTGCGAACTGAATCTGGGGAATGAGGGTTGTTTCTGGACGCAGCAGGTGGAGCTCGGCCTCAACAAACGGATTACGACCCGTCGCAGTTACGGCGGCTTGGGCACCAGTATCAAGATCTGGGGGCCCTTACGTTATCGCTCTGGCTCCTATGACGTCGAGCGACAGACCGAACAGCGGCTAGAGAAGGTCGATCGGGGAACCCTCGTGTTCACTTCCAAGCGCGTGATCTTCTCCGGCAGTCTCAAGAGCCTGAACTTCAAGTACGCTAAGGTGCTCGATGTCACCGTCTACGCAGATGCCCTCGAAATCGACAGGGATACCGGAGGAGATGTCATATTTTTCTTTCCTTCAGGTCAGGCCGAAGCCGCCGTGATCCTGCGTCGGCTCGTCAAGCAGGCGAAGGGTTGAGCCTTTCAGTTATGCCTGGGTAGGGCCTTGGGCGAGAGCGCTAGGCGGAATTGGTTGAGGCAGCGTTGGCCCGAGGTGGTGTCCACGATCGCAAAGGTCACCCGACGGAACGCACCCTTGAAGGGGCCGTCGAGGGCTTGTCGGAAAAGGTCGGCGATGAGCCCGGGGTCGTTGGCGAAGTTGCCGCAGCCCCAGGCGCCGAGTACGAGTGCGTCATGGCCGTTGGCTTGGGCGATCGCGAGCACCTTGACGATACGCGCGCTCATCGCGCCGGGAATCTTCGCTTGGTCGAGCGGGGCCACGTCACGGGCGTCGCAGGCGGCCGCCGATACGAAGGCGACCTTGAAAGGCTGTTCGAGCATCCGATGGTCGTCGTCGCGGAAGACGGGAACGTCGGGCGAATAGATCATCGCGTCGGTGTGGAGCGCATTGCCTTGCTGTAGGTGGAAGGCGTACATCGGTCCGCCGAGCTGGCAGGCAAAGAGTGCGGAGGAGCGGCAATGATATTCCTCTTGGGCCCGTTCGCCGGCAAGGAAGCCACCGCCGGCGACGGTCGGTGAGGCGAAATTGAGCACCAGTGTGCGCAGCCCCGCCGCAGTATGGCGGGCGGCGGCGGACAGGGAGGTCTCGTCGGTAACTTCGATGGCCGTCGCGTGCGATCCCGTGCGCGGGGTGGTGTGCCGATGGTCGGGCGGCAGATGGGTGGTCCGCGCCACGGCGTCGGCGATGTCAGCGGCGAGGTCGACCTGTTGGCTGGTTGGCGAAGCGTAGAGGCCCAGCTCGATGACCTTCATCGCCTCTCGTCCCAGTTTATTAGCGAGTTCTCGTGGAATCTTGGGGTCGAAGGGCATGGGGCGAAGACATCTTGAGGATGGGCCGAGAGCGACCGAAGCCAACCGCAACCTATGACAGGGGGCGGATTTGACGGGGCGGCCGCGCCCAGGCATAACATCCTCATGCCGCAACCTCCGCTTACCGTCTTCTATAGCCCCGCCTATGTCGTTGAGGGTAAGATTGAGACCGTCACTAAATCTAAGCTTGTCGCTGAGATGATAGAAGCCGGCAAGGCTGGGGAGGTCTGGCTCAAGGCGCCTAAGTTCGCGACGCGCAAGGAGCTCGAGCTGATTCATACGCCGGAGCACGTGCGCAGCACCTTCGAGGATAAGGGCAGCTTCCTTGAGGTCGGCCCTTGGTCGCAGCCTCTATTGGACAGCATCCTGGCCTCGACCGGTGGTATGCGTGGTGCCGTCAAGGAGGCGTTAAAGAACGGCCGTTCGGGCAGCCTCTCCAGCGGCCTGCACCATGCACGTAAGAATTCTGGTAACGGCTTCTGCCAGTTCAACGGACTGGCCCTTGCGGCTCTAGAGGCGCTCAAGAAGGTTAAGGCCGTCGGTATTCTCGATCTTGATGCGCATGCGGGCGGTGGCACTTTTGACATTCTTGGCGACCATCAGCAGGTCTATCTGGCCGATGTCACCGTGAACTCGTTCGATTCCTGGGAGCCGTCTGATCCGGCCCGGCACTTCTACGTCGAGGTCGCCAGTCCGAAGGACTACCTCCGGCACGTGGAGGCTGCGCTGCATTCATTAGAGCGCGTGGATTTCCTGATCTATAACGCCGGCATGGACACCTATGAGAAAGCTGGCGGCATGAAGGGCCTCACCAAGGACATCATCCGCAAGCGCGAGAAGCTTGTCGTGCATTGGGCGCGGGCGCGGAAAATTCCGCACATCTTCGCGTTGGCGGGCGGCTACAAGTGGGGTGGCCTGACCTTGGCGCAGGTGGCCGAGTTGCACCTTGAGACCGTCAAGGTCTTTGCCGCCTGATCACTCCGGCTTCGGGATGTTTAATTCCTGAAGGCCGAAGGCGCCGCTTTCCGTCGGTAGTACCACGAATAGTTTGCAGGCTCGGCTTTGGGCGAGGGCAACCATCACGTGCCACTGCGTCTGCGGGACGCTGGCGACGACGAACATCGGCATCGCGCCCGGTTCGGTGCCGGAGGGTTCCTCGATCGCTACGCCCTTGTGGTCGACGTCGAAATTATGGGCCAGCCATTTGCCGAGTTCCTTGGCGAGCCCACGCATGTCGGACGTGCCGGCCTCCACTTTAGATTGGTCGACGAGAGCCCAGAGAGGGATCGCGAAATTATGTTCGAGGTCGGCCATCGGCGCGGCAGCGGGGCTGGGTCAGGCTTGCTTGATCAGATCGGCCGTCGCGGGGACGTCGGAGATAATCTGGTCCGGATCCGGACCGACGCCGATGTAGCGCAGGTTCGGAAGGTAGGGTAGGGAGCCTCCGCGCGAAGCCAAGCGGACGATCTCAGCCATCGTAAAGGCGACGTAGCGACGGGCCTCGGCGGGCAGCTGCGCGTAGGAGCGCACCTTGGTGATATCGGCCGTCCAGCCAGGCAGGGTGGCGTAGATGGGCTGCAGCGTGCGGCGGACGGCATCGTTGCGGGGGACGCCGGAGACGATTTTTCCGGCCGCATCCCGGTAGCCCGTGCAGACGAGCAGCTCGCCTCCCTTCCATTCGCCGTGCGGCGAGAGGGCATCAAGTTTGTTAAGGACGATATCGTCATAGCCACCGTAGCGGAGGGCGTCGGCTTTCTCGACGAGGTCGGACCAACCCACCATGCGCTGGCGGCCGGTGCTGGTACCGAATTCCAGCTTAGCGAGCGCGCGTTGGAGCGGGTGCTCCTCCGGCATCTTTGTCAGGAAGACGTGCGTGCCGACCTTCGTGTCGTAAGCCTTGCAGCAGCCGACGGTGTGAATGGCCTGGACGGGGATGCCGGCGGACTGGAAGAACTCCGGCGTGTAGGTGTGGGAGGCCGTGACGTTTGGGGCGAAGCCCGCACGCTTATCGAGCCAGTAGGCCTGGCCGAATTCGCCGATGATCCGGCGGTCGGCGGCGAGGTCGCCGAGGATGCGTTCGCGGACATCACCGATCGTATGGGCGAGGGAGGCGCCGGCCTGCCAGTAGCAGTCGAGCACGGCGGCGTGGTCGAAGGAGAAGGGCGTCTTGCCGGCGAAGCGGGTGAAGTCGAATTCGGCCGGCGTGAAGACGCCGGAATCGATGGCACCCTTGTTGGCGCGGAGTTCGGCCTCAGTGAGCTTAGCGAAGAGACCGGTCCACTTGTCGGGGGAAAGCTTGCAGACATCCCGCACGATGGCGGCGGCGCGGTCGAGCCGAGCGGAGAGGCGCGTCGCGTAGTCGGACTTCGCCCCAAGGAACTCGGAATAGTGGATCTGGAACTGGCCGACTTCATCGGCGTAGGCAGGCGTGATACCTCGGCCGGTCGAGCCGCGAGCCTCGTGGCCGAGGACATTGATGCGGTAGTCTTCCCAGGCCAGATCGAGGATGCGATGCGAGACGTCGCTGATCATGCAACGTTCGTCGATGAGCAGGCGGTTCAGGACCGGGATGCCGATCTTCTCGAGCGGGAGCGCTTCCCAGAGCGCCTTGCGCGGGTCGGCGACGACGCCGGCGCCGAGGGCGAGGCAGGCAACGTCATGTTCGGCCACGCCGCCTGGGAGCAGGTTGAGCTTCAATCCCGCGACCGTGTGGCCGGAGTTGGCGCCGCCGTTGACCTTGAGGACCGTGCCGACCACGTCACGTCGGCCGCTGAGAGTTTGCAGTTCGCGGACGATCTCAGGGATGAGGCGGCCTTTGCCTTCGTCTCCCATGCTGATGCCGACGTCGGCGATGAGATTGCTCTTAAAGGGAGTGAGGGCCATGGGCAGGAAAGGGGAGGCGGGCGGGTTGGCCGTCCGCAGTCGGTTGACGTCGTGGGCGGATTAGGCGGAAGGCCCCTTCTGGCTTTCGTAGAAGTCGTTGATCTTCTTCGCGACGTCGCTGTAGCCCGAGTCGGCCATGTAGATGATTTTGTATTCGTCGACGGCTTCCTTGGCCTTGCCCATTTTCTCGAACGTATCGCCGAGGGCGTAGATAATTTCTTTCTTCAGGTCGTTCATCAACTGCACTTCGCTCTTGGCTGCGGTGAGTTGCTCGATGGCGAGGTCATATTTGCCGCCGAGGGTGAAGGCGCGGCCGATGGCGAGGAGGGCAGGCTGGCGGAACTTAGGGTTGCGCTGGGCGTACTGGAGCTGCTGCACGGCCTCGTCGAGGCGATTGGCGGTCAAGAGCAGGGTGCCGAGCTCGTAGCGGTAGGAGAAGTCGTTCGGGTAGCGTTCGACCAAGGAGATGGAGGTTGTGAGGCGGAAGTCAGCGAGTACCGATTCGTTCTTGGCCAGGGCGTCCTTGCTAGCCGTATCGGCGGGGTTGGCGGTGATGATTTCGCGCAGCTGTTTAGAGATGCTTTCGTAGCGGCGGGTGACGAGGTCGCTTTCCTGGCGTTCGAGCGATGTGTCGGCCTTGCCGAGCGTCGTGAGGCGTCCGCGCTGGAGCCACGCGATGGCGCTATCGAGGTCTTCGGCGATGACGAACATGCGGACGATCTCGCGGTAGAGGTCGAGGTTGTCCGGTGAGGCTTGAATCTTCTGGGCGAACTCGGCGGCCTGCGCGATGGCGGTGGCTGCGTCGGTGACGGTGCGTGAGGCTTGGTCGATACGCAGGGCTTCATCCTTGTCCTTGAGTTTGGATTGGAAGTCGCCCTTGTCCTCCCAGTTGCCTTTCTTCATCGTCTTATTGACCGAGGCCTTGCGCACGGCTTCCTGCAGGTCACCGTTGCCGGGGAAGAGCTTGAGGCCCTTGTCGGCGGCGTTGAGGGCCTGGTCGTTCTCGCCGGCGCTGATCCAGACGTTGGCGAGGTCGACGAAATGTTGCACCTCGGTGGGTTCGCTGGTGGCGAGTTCTTCGTAGGCGAAGGCGGCCAGTTCATGGAAACCGAGCGCGATGCCAGCGAGGGCGAGGGTCTTGTTGGCGTTGGCGTCGGTTGGCTTCTTGCCAAGGGTCTCCTCGGCGGCGGCGATCGCGGCGGTCGGATCGGCTTCCACGGCCTTGGCAATCTTGCCGGAGGTCAGGGCGCCGGTGATACCGTCGAAAAGGCCTTTCTTGGTGCCAAGGAGAGCTTTTTGGGCTTTGCGGAGGGTGCGGCGGACTTCGATGCAGCCCGGATTGCGGGCTAAGATGCCGGTAAGGACCTCGATGGAATACTGCGGGTTGGACTTCAGTTGTTGGTCAGCCGCAGTGATTTGTTTCTGGAGCCGGGGATCGAGCTCGGTAAGAAGGACTTTTTTCATGGATAAATAGGCTGTTTGACCTGCAAAAACTGACTGTCACGACGCGGGTGGTCAATCCCTTGGACGTGAAAAACGCAGGTGTCGACGAAGGGCGGGCCGAAGGGGGGTGGCGATAATCCTTCCGACGCAATCCGGGGCCCCGCAGGCGCAGGGGTGTAAGAGGCAATCAGCGAGTGAAAACCCATAGTCGAAGGTGATTTCTTCGTCGACCTCGACGGGCTTCATGGCGGTGAGCCAGGCGGTCGAACTGGCCTCATCCCAGACCAGTTCGGCGTTGGGGTGGCAGGCGTGGTTCGCGTGTCGGGCGGGATTGTCCTCGGCGGAACCGTCAATCCATATCCCGGGTGAGATCGCGAGGGCGAAGATTTTACCTTCGGCGGATGACTCATCCGGAGGCTGCGTGACCATTCGTCCGGCGTAAGGCGCGATGCGCTCTTGGGCGGCGAATGTGCGCGTGGCGAAAAGCCCGAGTCCGGCGATGGGCGACGGACGTGAAGCGACGTCCGGGTTACTCATGCCTCCGCTCGGAGGTCGCGGGTCATCAGTGCGACCACACCGGCGCGAGGGTCGAGTCCTTTGTAGAGGATTGCATGCAAGCAGAAGAGGATGGGTGCATCGAGGCCGCGGCTGATCGCTAGTTGGGAGAGCGCTTCAGCGGCGCGATGACCTTCGACGGCTTCCTTGCGGGAGGTCAGCGCGGCGAGCGTGCCTTGGGGATCTTGCGCGAGCTGTTCGCCAAGGGCGCGGTTGCGACTCCAGGAGCTGTGCGCTGTGGCCATAAGGTCTCCGACCCCACCGAGCCCGAGCAAGGTTTCAGGTCGCGCGCCTAAGGCTTCGCCCAAGCGGGCCATTTCTTGCAGCGAGCGCGTGAGCATAGCGGCCTTGGCGTTGGAACCGAGACCGAGTCCGTCGCAGAGGCCGGCTCCCAGTGCGTAGACATTCTTAAGCGTGCCGCCGATTTCCACGCCGATCAGGTCGGTCGAGGTGTAGGCGCGTAGTGTCGGTCCGCTGACGGCGGCTTGGGCTTCTTTGAGTAAGTCGGCGTCGGCGACGGCTGCGAGGACGAGGGCGGTCGGTAGTCCGCGAGCGACTTCGCCGGCGTTACTTGGGCCGCTGAGCGTGCCGACGGGGATTGAGCCGAAGGCTTCGGCCATGAGTTCCGAAGGGCGGCGCAGCGTGGTGAGGTCGAGGCCCTTGCAGAGGGAGATTGCCATCTTTGCGGATGAGCCTCGGACCGCTGGACCGATGGATTTAAGTAATTCAGGCAGCCCCTTGGAGGGGCAGGCGAGGAAGACTAGATCCACATCCATCAGCGCCGGCAGCGGTTCGAGTCCGATCTGGATGGAGTCATCGAGACGATGGCCGGGAAGGTAATCTTTGTTTTCGCGGGTGGTCGCGAGCGCAAGCGCCTGTTCGGCACGGCGTGGAACGAGCGTGACGGTCTGCCCTTGGCGGGCGAGGTGGATGGCCATGGCCGTACCCCAACCGCCCGCTCCGAAGATGACGCAGTTCATTTGGATTTCTTGGTGCGGACCTTGGCGGCCCAGCGGCGGACGGCCGCGACCGCGTCACGGTGCAGGTTAGCTTCTGGTCGCGCGAAGGGTGGCGGTTCGGGGGTGAGTCCGAGCAGGTCGTGGATGACGAGGATCTGCCCGTCGCAGCCCCGACCAGAGCCGATGCCGATGGTGGGTACGTCCACCGCTTCCGTGATCTTCGGCATGAATTTCTCGTCGACGCATTCGACCACAATCGCGAAGGCCCCGGCGGCGGCGACGGCTTGGGCGTCGATCAGGATTTTCTTTTGGTCTTCAAGCGTTAGGCCGCGGCGACGATAGCCGGCGGCGTGTACGCGCTGGGGAAGCATGCCGACATGGCCCATGACCGGGATACCCGCATCGACGAGGCGGGCGATGGCCGGCGCGAGCGTGGCGCCACCTTCAATCTTCACGGCCTTCACGCCACCTTCCTGGAGGAAGCGCCGGCAGTAGCTGAGGAGTTTAGGGAAGCTGTCGTGGGCGAGGCCGAAGGGGAGGTCGCCGACCACGAGGGCTTCGGTCTTCGCCCGGGCGACGGCGGCGGAGTGGTGGATCATCATGTCCAAGGTCACGCCGACGGTATCGGGTAGTCCGAGGACGGCGTTGCCCAAGGAATCTCCCACGAGGATAAGGTCGGCGCCGCCGGCATCCACAATGCGGGCCGTGCTCACGTCGTACGCGGTCAGGCAGACGATGGGCCGGACGCCTTTGAGGGCGCGGAGGGACCGGGTGGTAGACTTCACGCCTTTGGACTTACCTAGAGACGCTCCGCTTGTAAAGCGTGGGTAAAGGGTGTAAGCAGGGGGTGTGCTGCGCCACCTCGCCAATCTGTTCCGCAAGCCCGATTACCGGGTCAATGCGTATGCCCATAAGGATCTTTCAGGCGAGACCAAGCTGGCCTGGCATGCGCGCCTGAAGTTGCTCCTAAGTACCCGCCGGGGTTTGGACCATTCGGCTGAGACGCCAGAAATCTGGTCCCGTCATCGTAAATGGATTTTGCTCGTGCTGGCTTTACTGGTCGCTTGGTTCCTCGCTGAAAGTGCGACCGCCTGGAATTTCTTCGAAGGCTGAAGTTCAGGCGGGGCCGAAGCCGAAGAGGTCGATGCCAAGCTGCTTGGCGCGCGCGATCACGGCCGGCTTGTCGATGAGGATGACCGCATCCGCTTCGAGTGCAGCTTTCGTCACGCCGCCTTCGGCCATGCTCTCAAGCGTCTTGAGTCCGAAGCACGGTACGTCGAAGCGCCAGTCCGGCTCGTGCTTCGCGGTCTTGGTGAGCAGCATCTCCTTGCCGCCGGTCTGGACGCAGCGGCGGAGCATGTTGTCGGTGCCTTCAAAGGCTTCGACGGCGATGACGGTGCCTTTCGCCGTGACCACGGACTGGCCGACGTCGAGGCGGGCCATCTCGCGGGCCATGCGCATGCCGAAGGCGAGCTGATCGTCGCCGATGCCGCAGGCCCAGCCGGTCATGCAGCCGGGCGTGGCGAGGTGTTCGTCGAGGAAGACGCGCGCGTCGAGCATGCGGACCCCGACCTTCTCGATCTCGACGGAGATGGCACCGAAGATCGTCTCGGCGTTGCGCTCCTTCAGGGAAGCCATCAGCGCGATGAGCTTCAGGTCCGGCACCATGCCAGTGAAGAGTTTGCGCGGGGTGACCTGGCCGGCCATGACGGCGCCGCGGGCGCCCAGCTCGCCGAGCGCCTCAAGCATTTGGCCGAGCTTGCCGACGGGGATGGCGCGATGGTCCGCGGAGGCGAAGGTCGCGATGAGGGCTGGGTCCGTCTCTTCTTCGAAGGAAATTAGTTTCACCGGGGCGCCGCGAGCGCGGGCGCATTCGACGAGCAGGGCGGGGTAGCGACCCTTGCCGGCGATGACGACGACGATTTCGGCTGGGTCGAAGCCCGGGGGCAGGAATTTCGAGGCTGACGCCATGTTGGCAGTGTTTCGGCGGATGGGCCCGGGCTCAAGCCTGCTTTGGGTTGCCACCGGTCGGTCGGCGGAGCGTAATGCGGCATGCCTACCGCTATCGGCATCTTAGGTGGGACCTTCGATCCCCCGCATGCGGGCCACGTGGCTGCGGCCACCGCGGCTTGGAAGCAACTCGGGTTGGATGAAGTGCGCATCATTCCGGCAGGCCAGGCGCCGATGCGTACAGGCGCGCCGGTGGCCTCTGCCTCTGACCGTGCGACGATGTGCCGACTGGCGTTCGTCGACTATCCTTGGGCGGTTATCGATGAGCGTGAGGTCAGTCGGGCCGGCACGAGCTGGTCGATTGAGACCGCGCGGGAACTCGCGCAGGAATTTCCTTCCGCCATGCGGGTCTGGATCCTTGGGGCCGATCAGCTAGCCAGACTGGACCGGTGGAAGGAAGTCGCCGAGCTTTGTAGTCTGGTAGAATTCGCCGTCCTGTCACGTGACGGTATCTCGACCGTGCCTCCTCCGGCCATCGCCGCACTCATCCGCCTGACGGTATTGAAGGCTCCCGCGGTGCAAGTGTCCTCCACCGCTCTACGCGAGGCCCTGCGTCGTGGTGATTCGGCCCGAAACGGCTTGCCCCTAGGGGTCGCCCGCCACATCGATGAGCGTTCCCTTTACCAAGCCTGACCATGTCCGCCCTTAAAAAGAAGACCAAGAAGCCCGCCGCCAAGCCTGCCACCAAAGGACGCTCCGTCGGCAAGTCGGCCAAACCGGCGGCCCGCGCGGTCCGTCCGGCTCGCCGCATCATCCCGGCCGTCCCGGCGCTCAAGGCGAAGAGTCGCGGCGAAAAGGCTGCCTCTAAGCCGATGGTGGTCCTACCGAAGTTGCCGTCGCACCTCATTGCCGCGATTCGCGCCCTCGACGACAAGAAGGCCGCCGACATTCGGGTCCTTGAGTTGGGCCAGATCTCTTCCGTTGCTGACTTCCTTGTCATTGCCACCGGCACGTCCGAGCCGCATCTGCGCGCCTTGCGAATCGCCCTTGAGCAATCCCTGGAGGAAGTCGGGGTCAGTTCCCGCTCGGAATCCCAGCGTGATAGCGGCTGGACGGTGGTCGACGCCTTTGACGTCTTGTTCCATGTCTTCCGCGAGGACATCCGCAAGAGCTACGCCCTCGAAGCCCTTTGGAAGGACGGTCTCGATATTCCAGTCTCGGCCATCCTGAAGGCCTGAGTCGTAAGTAAGCACCCGGTGGTGGTAGTGGGCAGGATCGAACTGCCGACCTAGGGCTTATGAGTCCCTCGCTCTAACCAACTGAGCTACACTACCGAAAACCAAGTTCGGTTAGTCCAGCCCAGCCCCCTTGGCTCGTCAAGCCGATTGAGGTCAGGGGCGGGGGTGGACCAGAATCCAGAAACACCACGACCAAAGCACAAAACCGAGGCCAGATAGCAAGATGGCGAGATTGGCCTGCGTCTGGCGGATTTCAGCAAGGCCTTCCTGATCGAGGGTTCGACCGACCTTGCGGACGAAGGCGACCGGCAGGAAGCAACCGAGCGCGGTCGTAAAGGTCAGCAGGATGAAGAGGGAGATGGGCGGCGTATCTGGCGAGACCAGATGCCATGCGTACACTGCGAGCCCGAAGGTGGGCGGGAGGAGAAATGTGGAGCCGCACCAGAGGTAGCCTTCCCGGACGGAGCGTTCGAGCGATTCGCCGGCAGCGTGGCGGGTGGAGGCGGTTGACAGCGTCTCGCCAACGGGCAGTTCCTCGCCGAACGTCGGACCTGAAGCGCCTGAAGTAGGATGTGCGTTGTCGAACGAGGTGGCGATCGGGCCGCGCGAGAGGCCGATGGCACGGAAGTAGTCGCGCACCGTCATCCAGGATTCGTCGACTTCGATGTTATGCAGCAGGCTGATCTCCCCAGCGCGGAGCATCTCCTGGATACGGATGAGTGGGAAGGGGCCGCTGATGGCGCCTTTCCAGCGGAGGCGGAAATGGGTGGGGCGGGACATCGTTTAGAGATCGCGGCCTTGGAGGAGGGTTTCCCAGCCACCGTCCGGCGGCAGGAGGGCCTTGGGTACGCCGGCGGCTTGGGCGGCTTCGGCGACGGTACCAGGGTACCTAAGTAACGGGCTCAACGGAGCGGCCTCGGCGACGCGCTTCACTTCGCCATCGTCGGAAATACGGAAGAGCACCGTGGCCTTGCCGTCATTATCTAGGCCGTAAAGGGCGCTACCTTTGATCGTTTCGCGAAGGTTGGGCTGGCCGTCGCGGCCGACCATGCCGGCGAAGATCAGCTTACGATTACGTAGGCCGGCGAACGTCGTGCGCCAGAAGCGCGCTTCCTCGGCGTACCCGGCGCCACCTTGGCTAATCAGGAACGCGCGGAGCTCGGTCTGGATGTCTGCCCACTTGTCCTTGAAGAGAAAATCGTAGGGTCGCAGCGCATTTTGCGTGATGCGTCGCAGTTGTTCGGCGTCGCGTTGCGCAGAGGGCGAATAGATGAGTCCCCAAGCTTCCGGACGGGTGGTCGCCAGCTTATAGAGTTCCTGCAACTGATAGGCACGAAGTTCGGGGTAGGGGTATTCGCTCCGGCGGATACGGTCCATTGTGCGGATGAGCGGTTCGATGAGTTTGCTGGTCTTCGGGTCTTGGAAGCGGCTGACCTGGCGGATGAAGTCGAGTTCGCGGATCGTGGCGGGCAGGACGATCTCTTCGCCGGCGCGCACACCGTTATTGAATTCACGTCGGCTCCAGGCGGTCTCGACGATAGCGCCATCCCGGTTGAGTTCCTTCGCCTTCTGGGTGAACTCGACACCGTCGGAGATTGGCTTCTTCGACTCGGTGACTTCGCTGACGACGTAGACCGCGCGGCCTGGGGTAATTCCGCGGATCGAATAGAGGTTGAGCGTGTAACGACGGAGGGAATCGGTGAGCGAGGTGTCTGAGAGTTGGCGCAGGCCGCGTTGCTCGATTTCGGTCAGCGTTGCGGGGTTGAAGTTTCCGGCGAGGTCGGCGGTGGCCGCCGCATCCCACATCGCGGCGACACGCGGGGCGAGGGCCGAGCGGGGTAGTGCCTGTAACGTCGGGGCGCGGGTGAAGACAAAAGAGGCGCGGGCGCTCAGGTCGGACTTCTCCCCCGCAGTGTTCGCCGCCGTGTCGGCGAGGGCCGCGAGATACCCGTTCAGGTCGGCCGCCTTGGAAAGCGCCCGGAGTGCGGCAATCGTTTTACGTTCGCCGCCTAGGCGGAGCTCCGCGCGATCCGCCGCGGCTAGGGCTGAATCGAGGTCCTTGTCGCCGGCGTCCGTCAGGGTCTTAATGAGCTGTCGGAGTCGTTCGAGGGTCTCGACGGCGGTGGCGAGGTCGGCGACGTTCTCGGTCTCGCCCATCGCCTTGTTGAGTGCGGCGAGCTGAAGCGAGATGTCGTTACGCGTCCGGTCGAGCATCTGGCGGCAGGCAGAGAGTAGGCCTTCGGGTTCCGGGAACACCGCCTTAAGGCGGGCCTGGAGCGAGGCGCCGGTGCGATTGAATTCCTCAAGGTACTTCGCCGCGCGGCGATGTGTCTCGGCGATATTACCGAGGTTCAGGCCTTGCGCACGTCGGTCGGCGAGGGAGCGGGCCTCGAGGCGAAGGCGTTGTTCGGCCGCGACCTGTTCCGCCAGTCGCTGGCGGAGTGGAGTGGTCTGTGCCTTGCGGCTCGCCTCTCCGGCGGCGGAAAGGCTACCGCGTTCAAATTCATCGAGGGCGGTCGCCGCCGCGGTGTGGTCGTAGAGTTCGACGAGACGGGACGCTTCAGAGAAGCGGTCGCGCGTCTCCTCTTCCTTCGTCCGGAGGACGTTCCAGTAGACGATGCCGGCGATAAGGATGAGCAGGCCGCCGACCCAGGAGGAGGTGAGCGTCAGGTAATGGCGGTTAAGCCGGGCACGGATATTCTGCCGGAGAGCGCGTCCTTCGCGAAGGATGCCGTCAGGCAGTCGTTCGGCCAGAGGGGCGGCGCGTTCGAGCCAGGCGCTCAGGCGGACGATGAGGATTGCGGGGGACGAACTCCGGGCGGCTTCCTGCTGAAGCAAAGCCCACTCGTCGTTCAAGGCCTCGAGCGCGGCGCGTTGGCTGGCTTCGGCTTCAGCGACCGAGGCGAGTTCGCCGGCCCACGCTTCGTGTTCGGTGACCAGCGCGAGCGTCGCGGGATCGAGATTGAGTTGGTGGTCGCGTTCCAGGGAGCGGACGCGTCCTAAGGCGGCCGCGCAGGCTTCCCAGTGCGCCCCTTCACGCGCGACTGCCGCCTCGGTGGCGAGCGTCGCGACCTGCTCCGCGGCTTTGCCGCGCAGCCAAGCAATCCGACGGACGCGCGCGTCTTCCCAGCGCGGTTCGTCCGCCAGGTCGTTCGCCCCGAATCGCTCCATGCGATCCATGAGTTCGATCGCATCTCCGGCGCGTTTATTTTCGAATAAGGCGATGACCTTACCTAGGGATTCGCGCAGGAATTTGGCAGAGAGGCGACTTAGTTCGGAGAGTGCGTTCGGGTCGTCTGGATTGATGCGGACAATCGAGCGCAGGACCGAGAGGGCGCGGTCTTCCTCGCGCCGCCGGATTGCGTCGCGGTAGTCGCGGTAGAGCGGGTGGCTTTCGCCGATCTCACGTCCATAGAGGCTTTCGACGGCGAGGACTTGCTGGCCGTCGAGCGGGAAGCCGGCGGGCAGTCCGCGTTCGCGGCAGAGCGCGTGCCAGCGGTCTGATTCCGCGAAGCTCAGCAAGGCGCACAGGCCGAGGAGGTCAGGTTCGGATTCGGCGGATTGGAAGGCCGCGTGCTCGTTCCCGCTCCGCACTAAGGTGGCGCACTGTTCGAGTCGTTCGCGGGCTCTTAGGCAGAGCGTGGCGTACTCACCAGCGAGCGTGCGGGCCTCGAGGTCGGGAGTGCCGAGTTCGAGCTGTCCGCGGATGCGGGCGATGAGCCGTTCGACCTGCATAGGTCAGCGGAACTCGACGAGTCGCGGGCCGGCCGCACCGTTGGAGTCGACGGCTTGGATGGACCATGGTGCGCCGGCCTGCAGGAATTTACCTTCCTTGAAGTGGCGACGGCGGGCGGCGATGTCTTCGTAGGGAGGGGTGCCCGGACCTTGCTTGTTCTCGAGACGGATGATATCGGTCTCGAGGAGTGAGCGGGTGGCGCGGATCGACGGGAGGTCGCGGTCCGGGAATTCATGGCCTTCGGGGTAAAGTCCGAACGTACCATTGACCCAGATGAAGGCGTTGATCGCGCTCTCGGCCCAGGGGGCAGGGCGGATGACGCCGCTGTCGGCATCGAGCGAAAGTGCGTGCGGACCTAGGTTTAACGGTTGGAAGGTCTTGAGGTCGCCGATGAGGGCGAAGCATTGACGATCGCCTTTCGGCAGGCGGACCTCGATGAGCCGGTTGGCGCTCGCGCGGGCGCCTTCGCTATTCGGGAAGTTTAGCGAGACCGCATTACGGCGGCTGCTGAGGCCGATCCCAATCGCCGGAAGCTTACCCGGTTCGGGTGTGGATTCGATCCAGGTCGCCTGCGGCGTCCGCCGAATCTCTGCGTTCAGGAAACGGGTCTGGTCATCGCGCTGATGGGGTGTGGCGAGCGGCAGGATGCGAATCTGGGCCTGGACCGATTCGCGCAAGGTCGCGCCGGAGGCCTCGACGAACTTGGCGATGGCGTCGACGGCACCGCGCGAAAGGGGGAAGTCGGCTTGCGAAGGCGAGTTGGGTCCAAGGTCGGCGGTCATCCACTCGCCGGGGATAAGCATGACGGGTCGGACTTCGATGGTCAGCAGGCGCTGGGCGCGCTCGGGTATCTCTTGCAGGCGTTTCCATTGGTCATCATGTGGCACCATGATCTGGTCGCCGAGTCGGAGTGCTTCGCGGGACTCGGCGATGACGTCGCGTACGCTCTTCGGGTCGTTGAGCACGCCGGGTCGTTCGAGGCGGAGTAGCAGCTGCTTGGCCACGCTCGCCGAGTAGCTACTAAGGATGCGCGGCAGAATCTGTTCGCGATAGTTGCGTGCGAAGGCCGGCGACAGTGCGCTGGTCTCGGCCCAAAGTTTCGCGGCGCCGATGAAATCGTCGGACTCCATGAGGCTCTGGGCTTCGGTGAAGGCACGGTTCGCACGCAGGATCTCGTCGGCCTTGGCCGTGTCGATTGGCGTGACGGCTGGCTTGACTTCGACGACGAGGTTTGGCGCGGACGCGGCTTCGTCCTTGCGGTTGAGCAGGAGGATGGCGCCAGCGGCGACGGCCAAGATGAGCACGAGGCCGATGATGAGCGCAGCGGAGTTGCTGCCGGCGGGTGAAGTTGCAGCGGCCGGAGAGCGGCGCGGCGTCGGGCTGCCCGCGGGCTTGGGGCTGCTCAGGCCAGCGGCCGCCTGACGGGCGAAGTCGCCGGAAGGGGCTGGCAAGGATTTGGCGGTGGCGAAGTCGATGGTGGCTGGAGCGGAGGCGGAGCCGGCCGCCCAGAGGAAGCCGTCGCTCCCGGTGGTCGTGGTGTCCGTGGTGAAGGTGGCGGCCCAGGCACTCTTACCCAGTAGCGCGGAGGCTTCGGCCAGCAGGCGGAGGAGGCGGATAGTCTCCGGCGGATTGAGTAGGCCGACGGCGGCAGGTCCGGAAGCGTTGATCAGCCAGGCAGCCTTCGCACCCGTGCCTGTATCTTCACGCCAGGTGATGGCCGGCGTGAGCGGTGTCTGCGTCTCCAGTTGCAGTGGTCGGTCTTCGCCTTCGAGCCAAGTGGGGGCGCCGGACCATTCGCTACGCCAGCCTTTCCAGCGGCCAGCGATGGCGGCAGGTGGCGGCAGGATGGCGGCTTCTTCGAGGGAGAAAATCAGGTGATGGGCCAGCCGGTTATCCCGTTGCGTGTAGTCGAGGCCGCGTGCGACGAACCGAGATAGCACGCACCAGTTGCGGCCGCTGGCTTCGAGCGTCCGGAAGGTGAACGTCTCTCCTTCGGGGCGTTCGTGTGGCGTGCCGACGGATTCCAGTAGCTGGGCGAGGCGGTCGGGGATGGCGCGATGGCGCGCGACGGTGCAATAGCCAGAGCGACCGGGAGTCAGGCCTTGCGGCGCCGAGGTGAAGACGAGTTGAAGGGGCATCAGGAGGCGGAGGTTGCGACGGCGGGGAACATCGCCGGGGAGGCGAGGTGCATCAACCAATAGAGAGGTTCTTCGACGTGCGCGGGCGCGAGCCGCTGTGGGTCGGGGGCGATGCGGCCCTTGTTCAGCCCGGCGGCAATCATTACTGGGGTGTGGCCGAACGAGGTCGCCGCGAAGTAGCTGATTTGTTCCGCGAGCGATTCCGCCGAGGCCACGAGGCCGGGGCAGAGCGCGACGAGCACCTCGCGAACGCGGTCGGAATTGCGCCGGACGGCGGCGAGGTCGAGTGCGCCTGCCTTGGCCACCGGTTCGAGCGGGGAGCTCAGGAGCTTTTCCCAGGTGTCACACTTGCCGACGACGAAGGCGAGTGGCGTCTTGATACGTTCATCTTGAGCGAGCCCGAGGACGCGCTTCATACGGGTCTCCATTTCGGATAGGATGCTATCCTGCTGGTCGACGCGTCCTTTGAGTGTGAATTGCGGGTCTTCGACGCCGACGAGTTTCGATTTGAAGCGGGCGTTGGCCGTGGGGTCGAAGAGGAAGATCAGGCCGCTCGACGTCGCGACGTGCATCGCGCCGGGGGAGTCATGGATGTCGATGCCTGGTTCGAAATGTTCGCCGGCGTTGTCGTAGAGAATGACCGACGTCTCGCTGCGTTGTTGGCCCGGACGGCTGATTGAGTAAATGAAAGGGCGGGGGAGCGAGACCATGCGGCCGAGGCGCGGGAGCTTCTCGTAGGTCGCGCCCTCGAGGGCGGTCTTGCCCAGCAGCGCCTCTTCGGGTGTTGCTGCCGAGAAGAGCGTATTGCGCATCTGGTTGAGTAGCATGTTGCCGCTGGGGTCGCCATCCTTGAAGGCCAGGTTAAAGTCCTCCGGCAGGCGGTCCTGTAGGGTGCGCGTGAGCACCGCGAGGTAATAGGATTTGCCAGCGCTAGGCGCGCCGATGAGCGAAATGATGCGGTGCGGGCGGTCGAGGTAGCCGGGCGGAAGCTGGCGGCGGCAGTGCGGGCAGGCGATGTCGGTGCACGCAAGGCCCATCGGGTCGAGCGCAAGGCCTTGGTCGTTAAAGCGAGTCGGCTGGAAGCGCAGGCGCACATCGGAGCCGAGGATCGGGTCGCCGCGCAGGTCTTCGTGGACCGCGATGCTCAGCGCGTCGCCGGCGTCGAAGCGCGTCCAGCAGACCGGGCAGAGGTGGGCACCACGATTCTGTTCGGCGGCAAGGAGTATCTTACCGGCCGGACGTCCGGTGTTTTCTTCGCGGGGCGAGAGCAATGAGGCGATCTGCGCGAGACTGAAACCAACTTCCAAGCCCTGCGGCGTGCAGGCGAGGGTGTCGGTCGCCCGGCCGAGTTCGCGGGCGACATCCAGCAGGCGTTGGGGCGGGTGTTCGCCTAATTGGTCGCCGCTCAGAGCGTCGAAGAGGATCCAATTATCTGTCTGGACCTCATGGAAGTCAGCTTGCTCGGCCGGAGCGACGACCAGGAGGGCCGTGGGCAACTGGACGGTCGTCGTCTCGGTGAGGATGAGGCGCTGTCGGAGTGGGGCGCCATTCACCAAGGCTGTGCCCGCCTGCGAGGGTTCGAGGGCGAGGGTTTCCCCCAGTTTGATCAGTGAAAGCGCTGGGTTGGCGGTATCGCCGGGCAGGGCGGCGGGCAGGCTTTCGAGCGTGCCCTTGGCTCCGCTCAGACAGTCGACCCAGGAGAGTGAAGGGTTTTTCTTGCTGGAAGTGAACATCGGCTCCGAGGTGGGGTCTGAAATAGGTTGATTACCGAGGTTGGACTGTAAAGATATGAAAGCACGATTATAGGTCACCCCCTGACCTGTTTTCCTCTACCCCCTTAATCTTCCCTTAATGGAGACCGAAGCCGACCAGTCCGCCTTGGACCGTGCCCGACAGGGGGATCTTTCGGCTTATAACGAACTGGTCCTGAAGTATCAGGGGCGGATCTTCGCGAAGGTCTTCTCCCTGCTGCGTAACCGCCAGGACGCCGAAGAAATCACCCAGGATACCTTCATCCGTGCCCACCGCGTGTTGGCTTCCTTCCGGGGGACGGCGACTTTTTCGACTTGGATTCATCAGATTGGAACGAATCTGGCCCGTAACCGTTACTGGTACTGGCGCCGCCGTAAGCGCGATCAGTCGATGTCCCTTGATGCTGACCTCGGGGATGACCCTGGTGCCACCCTGCACGACATCCTTTCCGACGGCGCCCAGGGTCCGGGTCACGAGGCCCAGCATAACGAATTCGTCAACAAAGTTGCCGAATGCATGGAACAATTGAAGCCCGAACACGCTCGTATCCTGACGATGCGCAACGTCCGCAATATGTCCTATGAAGAGATCGCCGAAGACCTCGGCCTCTCCATCGGTACCGTGAAAAGCCGCATCAACCGCGCCCGCGAAGCCTTGCGCGAACTCATGGGAGAGGAGTTCCGCGGATGAGCACCTCCGAGTTCGAGTCACTCGTCGCCGCCTTCCTCGAGGGTAATGCCTCCGAGCCTCAGGTCGCCCGTCTGCGTGCCGCCCTCGGTCAGTCCTCCGAGCTACGCGCACGTTTCCAGTCGCGAGTGCGTCTACACAAGGCCCAGCTCAATTTTCTCAGCCGCCGCGAAGAGCGTTCTCTGGCTGGGGTGATGACTTGGCTCCACGCCTTTTCCCAGCGCATGGGCCGATCCTTCGCGCACCTTTGCCTGCTCGCCCTAGTCCTCGTCGAATTGCAGGTCACCATCCCGGCCGAATATTCTGGACTCCTTTCTTATGTGGACGCCCCGGCGGCATCAGAACCGGTCCTGGGCGGCACCGAGGTACCTCTTCGCCTTTTGACCGAAGCCGTGCAGGATTTCGACCTTTCGCAGGCGGTCGAAGCGCCTGACCTCACCATGCCCAATCTGGTGATGCCAGAGATGGCCATGCCGAGCGAGGCGCCGACCTCGGGCGAGGTCTGAGTCCGAGTCCTGCCTTGCTTCCTTCGTTCCGGGGCGGTCAATTGACGCACGGATGAAGGCTGGAAACCATAGGCCCGAGGTTCGCCTCAAGGGTATCGCCGCCGCTCCTGGAGTGGCCCGTGGTCCCGCCTACCCGCTGATGAGGGGCATGGCCATCATCTCATGTGAGAAGGTGTCCGATCCGGAGGCCGAGATTCGTCGCCTTGAATCCGCCTTGGCGGCGACTCGGGTGGAGATCGCCCAGTTGCGCGACGACGTTGCCCGCAAACTTAACGAATCTGAAGCCTCGATCTTCGACGCGCATCTCCTCGTTCTGGAGGATGTCGCCCTCATTGACGACGTCAGTAAGGAGGTCCGTCGCAGCGGCTTCAATGTGGAGTTCTGTTTCCAGGAAGTTGCCCAGCGCTATATCGAAATCTTCGAGAAGATGGACGACGACTTCCTGCGCGAGCGGGCGTCAGATATCCGCGACGTGACCAGCCGCGTGCTCGACCATTTACTCGGCACCCAGCCCGACCGCGTCGGCCAGGCTGCGCAGGCCCACGTCGTGGCCGCGCGCGACCTGACTCCATCCGATACCGCGGGCCTCCATGACGGCGGCGTGCTGGCGTTCGTGACGGAAGAAGGCGGCCGGACCAGCCACTCCGCGATCATGGCCCGTTCGCTCGACGTCCCCGCGGTCGTCGGCGTGAAAGGCCTGATGGACGCAGTGCAAGAAGGCGACGTCATCCTCGTGGATGGCGAATCGGGCCTCATCATTCTCAATCCGACACCGGAGACCATCGAGGGTTACCGCGACAAGGAGCAGGCCATCCGCACCCGCCGTGACCGCGTGCTTTCCGAGGTTGCCTTGCCTGACCTCACGACGGATGGCGCCGCGTTCTGCCTGCAAGCCAATATCGGCGACCCCGCCGAGATGGAGGATGCTTTGGCCTATTGCGCACGAGGCGTGGGTCTCTACCGCACCGAGAACCTTTACCTGCGCCTCGACGGCTGGCCGGACGAGCAGGTCCAGTATGAGGAATATGCCGAAGTCGTGCAGGCCGCCAAGGGCCTGCCGGTGACGTTCCGCACGCTCGACCTCGGCGGTGATAAGCGTCTCGGCGACCTCGCCGACGAAGCCAATCCGTTTATGGGCTACCGGGCGGTGCGCCTTTGCCTGGAGCGCCCCGACGTCTTCCGGCCCCAGTTGCGTGCGCTCATTCGCGCGGCGACCCATGGGCCGGTGCAGGTGATGTTCCCGATGATCTCAGGCGTCGAAGAGCTTCGCCGTGCCAAGGAGATCTTCCGCGACGTCGAAGCTGAGCTTGCGCGCGAAGGCGTGCGCGCCGCCGCGCCAATCCGGCTCGGTGCGATGATCGAAATCCCTTCCGCTGCTGCGGTGGCCGACGAGCTCGCCGCCGAAGCTGACTTCTTCAGCGTCGGTACCAACGACCTCGTCCAGTACCTGCTGGCCGTTGACCGCGGCAATCAGCGCGTCGCCTCCCTTTACGATCCGTGCCATCCGGCCGTGGTGCGTACTCTTATGATCATCTTCACCGCAGCCCAGAAGCGCGGTATTCCTGCGGCCGTGTGCGGTGAGCTCGGCGGCGACCCCTTGTGGGCGCCTTTGCTCATTGGTCTCGGCGTGCACGAGCTGAGCATGAGCCCGGCCGCGTTGCCGGAGGTCCGCTTTGTGCTCCGTCATTCCGCCGCGGGTGAGCTCCGCGAACTCGCCGCGAAGGTCGTCGCATGCGCTGATGCCGGCAAGACCCGTGGGCTGCTTCAGGATTTCGCCTCCGCCAAACTCAAGTTACGCTGATGTCCGCCAAGATTCTCGCCGCGAACCCGCATGTCGCGGCCATGTCGCCTTACGTCCCCGGTGAGCAGCCGCAGGGCGGGGGCTGGGTGAAACTCAATACCAACGAGAACCCCTATCCGCCCAGTCTGCGCTCCTTGGAGGCTATCCGCGTCGCCTTGGTGAACGACGGTGCTGCGCTGCGGCTCTACCCGTCACCTGATTCCGCACCCTTGCGCGAAGCGGCCGCCCGCTTCCATGGTTTCGACCCCGCCCGCGTCGTCGCCGGCAACGGTTCGGATGATATCCTTAACCTGATCATCCGCGCCTATGCGGGCCCGGGCCGTCCGATCGGCATGCTCAATCCGAGCTACTCGCTCTATCCCGTCCTCGCCGCCGCCCAGGCCGCCGACGTCGTTAAAGTCGAGATCACGGAATCGCTCGGCGTCGATATCGACGCGGTGGCGAACTGCGGTGCCGCCGTCTTCTTCCTGACGAATCCGAACGCCCCGCTCGGCGTCGCCTTTACTCCAGACGTCGTCCGCGCCGTCGCCAAGGCCTTTCCGGGCATGCTGGTCGTAGACGAGGCTTACGCTTCGTTTGCCGACGCCGATTGCGTCGCACTCGCCCGTGAGCTGCCCAATGTCATTGTCACGCGTACGATGTCCAAGGCACATGCCCTCGCCGGACTTCGCGTCGGCTATGCACTCTGTCCTGCGGGTGTCGCCGAGGTTCTGCATCGTGTCCGCGATAGCTATAACGTCGACCGCCTCGCGCAGGTCGCGGCCGCCGCCGCGCTCGATGACCGCGAATGGCTCGACGTCACCGTCGCCCAGGTGCGTACCACGCGCGACCGGTTGGCCGTCGCGCTCCGCAAGCTTGGCTGGCAGGTGAATCCCGCCGCTGGCAACTTCGTGCTCGCCGCGCCGGTATCGTCGACGCGCGCCGCCTCCGCCGAGACATCTGCGCATTGCTTCAAGTTCCTTCGTACCCGCAAAATCCTTGTCCGCCGTTTCCCGAACCATCGCCTCACTGAGAAGTCTTTGCGTATCTCCGTGGGCACGGAGCAGGAAACCGATGCGTTCCTGCAGGCCGTGGCGGCTTGGATGGAAGGGTGAGGTTGACAATCCTGCCTTCCGCGGGGATTTCTTGGGTATGAGCGCAGTCGTTCGCAAAGCCAGCATCCGA